>OCAE01000182.1_pt1 | contig 55448 bp, 62 predicted proteins | sample 1495581 | NCBI WGS metagenome assembly OCAE01 (sample SAMEA2580278, study PRJEB22360) | human gut metagenome | biome: human gut; feature: human-associated habitat; material: faeces | place: Denmark | collected 2008/2010 | reverse complement strand
TAAAGTGTCCCTCAAAGTTCAGACCCCTAAATTGACCCCTAAAGTTTAGCCCCCCCAAATATTTTGGATACCCGATTTTTCAAGGTTTTCGGCGTTTCTCATTTTCCAAATAAATTTGAACTCGTAGCAATGTGCGATTAGCAGGAGCGATTTTTGCTAATCAGATTTGACCACAGAGAAATTGAACTGTTAATTATCGTCACCGATTAGCTTGCTAATGATTAGCAAGAAATTTGATGTTTTTGCTAATCAAAATGTCTCTCCTGCTAATCGGAGAAAAAATCGTGCAAAAAAGTCTGCTAATTGAAAAGGCAAAAGTTACTCGTTCAAAGAGCTTTTTTCTGGTGTTACATAATCCCGTATGTTTGAATATATTGCCGTCCGTTTATATAATGAAAGAAAAAAGGACGGTGATATGAGTGAGGGAAAAGAAAAATCATTTATATGTGGATAGTGAAGAAAGAAAACTCCTGTTGCATAGCCTTGTGGGATTAAAAAATCAGCTCATACAGCAAGGAAGATATACGGATTGCGTTGATGAGCTTATTATCAAGGTTATCCATGCACCTGTAAAAAAGTTAAGGGTAGAAATGGCAGGAAGAAGTGATGTGTGATAAGGAATTTAAAGAACTGGTGAAAATAGCGGTCGAGAAACTGAAAGACGAATCTGTATTGAAACTGTTACAAGCGGATGCAAGTTATCAAAAAGATAGTAATAATGAGGGAAGTGCAGAGGATGCCTTTAATCAGCTTGATTTGACAGAGAAACAAAGGGAAGTCTGTCAACATCTTATAGATTGCAGGGATAAGCAGGATTTTGAATACGGTACCCATGCGTATATTGCAGGACTGATAGATGCGTTTCATATTATGGCGGTATTGTTCCCAGAGAAATGGGATATAGAGAGAATAAGGGAAGCTTTATCACGAAAGAACAGGTAAGGCAGATAATAAAACTGAATAGATTTTTACATAGCCGATTGGTGTAGTTTATAACAAAACAGCCAGTCGGCTTTTTTTATTGCCATGAATCCTTTACATAGCCACCTTGACAAAGTGGCTAAATCTATGCGAAAGGAGGACGCATCTATGTCAAATTGCAAAGTAATCGCTCTGACGAATCAGAAAGGCGGTGTGGGAAAGACCACCACGGCGGTCAATCTGGGAGTAACTCTGGCACAGCAGGGTAAGAAAGTCCTGCTCATTGATGCCGATGCACAGGCAAATTTAACGATGTCGCTCGGTTACAGCCGACCAGACGATTTACCCAATACACTCTCAACCATTATGCAGGATATTATTGATGATAAATCCGTCGATGTTTCCAAAAGCATCCTGCACCATGACGAGGGCGTTGACCTGCTCCCGTCCAACATTGAACTGTCGGGCTTGGAAGTAAGGCTGATTAACGCCATAAGCCGTGAAAGTGTACTGAAAACCTGCATCAATGAGGTAAAAAAGAATTATGATACTGTCCTTATTGACTGTATGCCGAGTTTAGGTATGCTGACAATCAATGCTCTTGCGGCGGCTGACAGCGTGGTTATCCCGACACAGCCCCATTATCTTTCTGCTAAAGGCTTAGAGCTGTTGCTTCGCTCCGTGTCTAAAGTCAAGCGGCAAATCAATCCCCATCTGCGGATTGACGGTATCTTAATGACGATGGTAATGCCACGCACGAACATCTCTAAAGAGATTACCGCAACGGTAAAGAGTGCCTACGGGCAGAGGATTAAAGTTTTCGATGCACAGATACCCCATTCCATCCGTGCAGTAGAAGCCACCGCAGAGGGAAAAAGCATTTTTGCCTACGACAAAGGCGGCAAGGTAGCCGCCGCTTACGAGCAGTTCGGAAAGGAGGTGGCAGAGCTTGGCGAAAAACAGAGAAAGCAAAATCGAGCTGACCGCATACGATGACCTCTTTGAAACAGACGAGAGCCGAGCAGAAGCGAATCTAAGCAAGATAAGGGAGATACCCATTTCCGAAATTGATGAGTTCCCAGACCACCCATTCAAAGTTTTGATGAATGAGGATATGGAACAGCTTGTTGAAAGTGTCAGTCGGAGCGGCGTAATGACCCCTGCGACAGTTCGGCAAAAAGAGGACGGACGGTACGAGCTAATCAGCGGTCACAGGCGGAAAAAGGCTTGCGAGCTTGCAGGTCTTGAAACGCTGAAATGTGAGGTTAAGGAGCTTACACATGATGAAGCGATTATTGTCATGGTTGAGAGTAATCTCCAACGCTCTGTTATTCTTCCGAGTGAAAAAGCCTTTGCCTATAAGATGCGGCTTGAAGCGATGAACAGACAGGGGAATAGAGCGGATTTAACTTCGACACAACTTGTGTCGAAGTTGAGGTCTAACGAAGAACTTGCCGACAAAGTTGGTGAAAGTCGTGAACAGATACGCCGCTATATCCGCTTAACCGAACTTGTACCCGAAATCCTGCAAATGGTAGATGAAAGGAGAATTGCTTTTAATCCTGCGGTAGAAATTTCTTATCTTTCCGAAGAACAGCAATACACCCTGCTTGAAGCAATGGGTTACAACGATGCCACGCCCTCACTTGCACAGGCTATCAAGATGAAAAAGTTCATGCAGGAGGGAAAGCTCACGGACGAGGTTATCCAGAGCATCATGCAGGAGGATAAGCCGAACCAGAAAGAGAAGCCTGCCTTTAAGGACGAGCGGATAACCAAGCTCATACCGAAATCCATCCCCAGAGGGCAGGAAACGGATTTTGTCGTAAAGGCGTTGGAGTTTTATAACCGCCACTTGCAGCGGAACAAGGCTCACGAGAGGTAAAACGAACAAAATAGGGATTTGGGCATGGAACGCCGAGGGAGAAGTCTGCCCTTTGGGGGACAGCAAATTTTTTTCCGCTTCCCCCTCTCCACACCTCTCCCCCTTGATACTGCCAGTAACTATCCGAGAAAAGAATTATTAAAGCTGTCCACAAGGGCGGCTTTTTTTCTGCCAGAAAGTCAACTATCAACATGAGAACGAACAGGAGGTAATGAATGAAGATTCGTAAATTATTCAAAAGGGCTGCGGCGTTTGCTTTGGCTACGGTCACGGCATTGTCCGTCGTCCCTGCCACGACAGCGTATGCAGCGGGCGACATCGGCACGATTAGCTTTACCCACACCTACGACGGTGCAGGGAACGCCATGAGGTATAATTCCAGTGCCAACATTGGAGGTCATACCGCAGGAGGAACGGGCGAATACAAGTACCGTATGTATGTGGACGGGGAAACGGCGTTCTGCCTTCAGCCGGGTGTGCCTTTAAAAACAGGCAACACGCTTGCAAAGGCATCTTCCAACGCTTGGAACGCCCTCTCCGCAGAACAGAGAAAAGCGGTGGGGCTTGCCCTGCTCTATGGGTATCAGGGCAACAGCGGGAATTTATCTGGGAGCGATGATGAGAAATGGCTTGCCACCCAGACCCTTGTATGGGAGTTTGTTACGGGATGCCGCAACGCCACAAGCCCGTACAGCCAGACAAGCATGACCGTTTACAGCCTGCACTTTGGCTCAAACTATGCCAACAGCGGGGCAAGGGCGGCTTACGACCAGATTGTGTCGCTGATGACAAGGCACAGCACGATTCCGAGCTTCATGTCGGCAGGGAAAAAAGACATCACAAAGGAGCTTGCCTATAAGGACGGCAAATACAGCCTTACACTGACCGACAGCAACGGCGTATTATCCGAATATTCCTTTACAAGCTCTGACAGCAATGTAAAAGTGTCCAAGTCTGGAAACAAGCTGACTATCACATCATCAAAAGCGATTGACGGCAAGGCAAGGATTACCGCAGCAAGAAACAACACGCCGACCGTCAGCAGCGGTGCGATGATGATTGCCTACGGCGACCCGAACCTGCAGGACGTCATCACGGGTGTGGAAAACGTGGATACCATGATGGCATATATCAACGTGGAAACGCCGACAGGCACGGTTGCACTCAAAAAGACTTCCGAGGACGGTGTTGTTGAGGGGATTTCCTTTACCATCAAGGGTGACGGCTTCAATAAGACCGTAAAAACCGATAAGAATGGAAACATCACGGTGGAGGGCTTATTCCCTGGCACTTATACTGTTACGGAGCAGTCCATTGACCGCTACGAGCCGCAGAAAATCCAGACCGTGACGATTATCGGAGGAAAAACATCAACGGTCACATTCAGCAATACCTTAAAGCGTGGAAGTCTGGAAGTTGTAAAAACATCCGAGGATAATCTTGTGGAGGGCGTGAAGTTCCACCTTTACGGAACATCACTGAGTGGCTTGGCTGTTGATGAATATGCCATAACCGATAAGAACGGACTGGCAAAGTTTGAAAACGTCCTTATCAGCGGCAGTACACCGTACACTCTTGAAGAAGTGGATACGGCAGTCCGTTACGTTGTCCCTGCATCCCAGACCGCCCCGATTGAGTGGAAGAAAGTCACAAACCGCAGCTTCCACAACATTTTGAAGAAGTTCAATGTCACGGTATTAAAGACCGATGTGGAAACAGGCAAGAAGCCGCAGGGCGACGCTTCCCTTGCGGGTGCGGTTTATGGCATTTATAAGGGCGAGGAACTGGTTGACACCTACACCACAGATGAAAACGGGCAGTTCACAACAAAATATTATATCTGCGGCGATGACTGGAGCATCCGTGAGATTACCCCGTCCGAGGGCTATCTTCTGGATACGACCGTACACCATGTAGGTGCAGAGCCGCAGCTTTACACCGTGGAATATAATTCTGCAAAGAATGATGTAAACGAGCAGGTCATCAAAGGCAATATCGCCATCATCAAGCACACTGACAACGGCGAAACCCAGATTGAAACGCCAGAAGAGGGGGCTGTTTTTGAGGTATATTTGAAATCCGCAGGCAGCTTTGATGCGGCGGAGGAAACGGAACGTGACACGCTTATCTGCGATGAAAACGGTTTTGCCCAGACAAAGGATATGCCATACGGCATCTATACGGTTCACCAGACCTCTGGATGGGACGGGCGTGAGCTGATGAAAGATTTTGACGTGTTCATCTGCAAGGACAGCCAGACCTACCGCTATCTTATCAACAACGCCAACTTTGAGAGCTATATCAAAATTGTGAAAAAGGATATAGAAACAGGCAGGGTTATCCCGTATGCAGGTGCAGGCTTCCAGATTTACGACCCGAATGGGGAGCTTGTGACAATGAGATTCACTTATCCCGAAGTGACAAAGATTGACACGTTCTACACCACGGCAGAGGGCGAGCTTATTACGCCGCAGACCTTAGAATACGGCAAAGGCTATTCTCTCGTTGAGGTGCAGGCTCCGTATGGTTATGTTCTGGATTCCGAGCCAGTCTATTTTGACGTGGAGCAGGAAAATTCCGAGGATGAAAGCGGCATCACGGTTGTCAAGGTGGAACGCTCCAATGTGGCACAGAAAGGGAAAATCACGGTAGGAAAGTCTGGGGAGGTATTCAGAAGGGTATCGGGAAACAAGGGGCTGTATCAGCCGATTTTTGCAGTGGACAGCCTTGAGGGTGCAGTCTATGAGATTACCGCAGCCGAGGACATTATTACAACAGACGGAACAATAAGAGCCGAAAAAGGCGAGGTTGTGGACACGCTTACCACAGGCGAGGATGGCACGGCGGAAAGCAAAGAGCTTTACCTTGGAAAGTATGAGATTAAGGAAGTGACCGCCCCGTATGGCATGGTATTAAGTGAGGAAGTCCACGCTGTGGAGCTTGTGTATGCGGGACAGGAAATCGAAGTGACGGAAGCAGGCACGGACTTTTACAATGAGCGTCAGCGTGTGGAAATCGACGTAATCAAGAGCCTTGAGGTGGATGAAGCATACGGTGTGGGAAATAACGGCGAAATCAAAGACGTTACGTTTGGTCTGTATGCCGCCGAGGAACTGACCGCCGCAGACGGCACAACAATTCCTGCGGACGGTCTGATTGAGGTTATCTTCTTTGATGAAAACGTTCACGGAAAGGCTATCAGTGATTTGCCGATTGGCAGCTATTATGTGCAGGAAATCAAAACAAACTCCGCTTATCTTATAAGTGACGAGAAATATCCTGTTGATTTTGAGTACGCAGGGCAGGAAACCGCCGTTGTGCATATCACGGCGAACGGGGGAGAAGCCATTGAAAACGAGCTGATTTACGGCTCTGTCAGCGGCAGGAAATCCAATGAGGACGGCGAAGATTTAGGCGGTGCGTTAATCGGCATCTTTCAGACGGGAACAACAGAATATACAAAGGAAAATGCAATCGCAACTGCCACATCCAAGGATGATGGCAGTTTTTCTTTTGAGGAAGTTCCGTATGGCACATGGGTCATCCGTGAAATCGAAAGCCCGAAAGGTTATGTACTCTCCGAGGAAGAAATCAGCGTGACAATCAGTGAGGTTGATGAAGTTGTAGAGGTAGAGCTTGTCAACTACTTCATCACGGGCAATATCGCTCTGACTAAGGTAGACAAGGACTACCCAGAAAACAAGCTCACGGGTGCGGTATTTGAGGTTTACTCGGATACGAATGAAGATGGAAAACTGGATAAGAAAGATGAGCTGCTCGGCGAGATGGGCGAGGTGGAAAAAGGCGTGTACCAAATGGACGACCTGCGTTACGGCAGATACCTTGTCCGTGAGAAAACCGCCCCGACAGGCTTCGTGCTTGATGAGAACATCTATCCCGTATCCATCGAGGAAAACGGCAAGACCTACAACGTGGAGAATGAAGCGGGCAAAGGATTTTTAAATGAAGCACAGAAAGGTTCACTTAAAATCGTCAAGACATCCTCTGACGGCAAGGTAGAGGGCTTCTCTTTCCATGTGACTGGCAAAGATTACGACCAGACCTTTACCACCGACAAGAACGGCGAAATCGTCATTGACGGCTTGCGTATCGGCGAATACACCATTTCCGAGGTCAGCGACAAGGCATCCTCTGGCTATATCCTGCCTGCCGACCAGAAAGTGACCATCAAGACAGACGAAACGGCGACCGTTACCATGCACAACGAACTCCGTGACACGCCGAAAACAGGCGATGATTTCAGCTTAGGCTTATGGGTGAGCCTTGCGGTGGCATTTACAATCGGTGCAGGAATCTTTGGGTTCATCGGTTATAAGAGCGGAAGAAAGAAAAAGGAGGACTAAGCAGAATGAGAGAAAAAACCATTATCGCTATTGTGCTTGTGGCGTTTATCGGTGGTGCGGCTGCGTGGCTGCATATCCGCAGAAAGAAATAAATTAGGCAGATTTTGTGTGGATTGGGGCGATTGAAAGATACCGCCCCTTTTCCATATATGGAGGTAGCTATGGATAATCTGAAAACCGTAGAGGGAAAAGTGAAAGCTGTCCTGCAAAAGAATGAGGATGCCAGAAATGATGACATGGTGCTGTACCTTGCCCTCTGCAATCTTTATCTAAAAAATGCAGGCACGATGCCGCTTGCGGAAATAATGACACGGCATAAGGAGCTTGGCTTGCCGAGCTTTGAGAGCGTGGGCAGGACACGCCGCAAGTTGCAGGAGAAATACCCAGAACTGCTTGGCAGCACAAGAGTACGGCGGCTTAGAACCGCAGGGGAAAAGGCATACCGTAAATATGCCAAAGAATCGTGAGGTGGATGATGCAGGAAATGTCTTTTGAATACGGAGGGTATCATTTTATCCCAGAACGGCAGTTTACAAAACGGGAAGATGATTTTTTCAAGATTACCCGCAGATTAAAAACAGACAAGGAACTTGGCTTTTTTGCCGCTGATTATTACGGTAAGGGAAGCCAGAAATTTTCCTACTCTTATGATGATTTTTATGCTGCATCCACGGATAAGAAATGCGATATTTTCCGCTGCGTGGAGAACGGCAGGCTGTACGTCCCCTGCCAGTATGAATTGCAGCAATATATAGACGGAAAACAACAGGAAATACCACAAGGGCATACCTCTATGCCCAGAGAACGTGGGCAGAACAAGGAAAGGAGGAACGCCTATGAACGGTGAAACACGCTCCAATCAGGGCTATGCAATCATAGAGAGCTGCACTATCGGGAATACGGAGCTTGTCATCGGGCATCACCCGAAAGCCCCGAACCCGTATGTATGTTGGTACTGCAAAGGCGGCGACAACTATTACTGGGGCTGTTACTGCAACACCCTTGAAGCTGCAAGGGAAAAGCTGAATGAACGCTACCAGTCGGAGTGTCAGATGCCGTACAATCAGCAGCCCGATAAAAAGGCGAAGCAGCACGATGGGCGTGAGCGGTAGCATGAGCAGTAATGAAAACTATAAGAAATATGACTGCACGACCTGTCCTTATCCCCGATATAAGGACAGCCGTACCATCTTCTGCGATGTCTGTATCCGAAAGATTTTAGATGAGCAGAGGGAGAAAAAGCAGGGAAAGGAGAAGCCCGATGGAGAATGAAGAAAAACGGATTATTAGCTCCTATGAGGTCACACAGAGCATCCATATCGGTAAAAAGGAAGTCGTGTTCGGTGTGGATTTGAAAGAGGAATATCCTTTTTTAGTCTGCTACTGCACTTATGACAATCCCCTGTCCGCAGAATGGGTGACGGATGCGGTCGGCTCAGACGATTATCTGGAAGCCATGCAGATTTTTACTGACAGGGTGCAGGAGCAGATAGGGCTTGTGAGAGCCGAGCAGGAACAATTCAAGTTCGACATGACGCCGTTTACCATAGACGACTGCATCCCAGACAATAAAAATGACAGCATTGTGGGAAAGGTCGTCGCTATCAATGCCGAGGTCAACCGTTATGAGTACCGACATTCCGCCTATCAGCTTGTATTGGTGGACGGCGGACACGGTGCGAGGGGAGGCAGGGGGCAGGCGGTGTTTGGGACTTCGCTTGCAGACGGCAAGCACGCCCGATGGGAAAGGTACGATGTGCTTGGCGAAATCAAGCCAGAAAAAATGCCCGATTGGGCAAAGGAAGCCCTTTCTAAAATCAAGGAACAGGAAAAGGCGAAAAAAACAAAGAGCAGGGAGGAACGCTGATGGAGATACGAGCTTTGACGCAGCCCGAACATAAATACACCTATGCCCAGAGTATGCAGCTTGAGGGGCAGACGGGGTGCATCGGGCATCTGCGAGGGGATTTTGCCCCCTCTGGATATGGCTTTTATACTACTTGGTTTGATACAAGGGAGCAATGGAAAACCGATGAATTTAAGTCGGAGCTTGATGATGTGATAAATGCCCTGCGTGAAGATAAAGGAATTCTCCACAACCGCTATGATATGGCGGCGTTTGCGGGGAAGAATCCCGAAAGTGCTTTTAAGGGTAACTATTGTGCGGAGTACGGCTTCCGTGTGGATACGGAGAAACACGCTTTCCTGCTCCGCTGCAACCCGACCAAAGGTGATTATAATTTTTACTGCTACTGCTATGTGAAAGAGTGGCTTGATAAGCATATCAAAAATGCCGAGAAAGGCATCCGCTTTATCGACTCTGGATACAAAGAGAAGTTCCGCATCCCAGACGGCGGCAAAATCATTATCACTTATGATTGGGGAGAAAAGGCGGAAAAGAGCTGCCGCTATATTGACGAGTACCATACTGAGGTGGGCAGCAACCTTTACCACATCTGCGAGTTTGCAGAGCGAATGGAGAGGAACGGACACACCTATGAGCCGAAGCCAGAAGATGTGCAGACGGCGAAAGCCCCGAAAAAGAAAGAGTATGAGCGATAGGAGGGATTTAAAATGGCTGTAAACCCAAAAGCGGTCAGAGTATTAAATAAAGTCTTTGAAGCAGGCTTTACCGATGAAAAGGCGATTGCCGCCATGACAATGGATGATATTCTCTCCATGCAGGGAATCACGGTTGCGGACATCACGCTCATCAACGAGCTGCAAAAGAGCATCAAAGGAAACAAGGTCATCTCATTTCTGGGAGGTGGCACGGAATGAGCGGAGGACAAAAAATCTGCATGACGGACAGTGTAGGCAGGATGCTTTTCTCTGTCCCCGATGGCGGCATCATCCGTATGCTTTATGGGAACGGGGAGGATTATTTTGCCGTCTGCCATTATTTAGATGAAACCCATGCAGAGATTGACGGCGTAAGATATGCCGTTCGGGAGTTTGCAAGGAGGATGGAACAAAACAAAATCAGCTATGCCCCTGCCTAAAGGCGGGGCATGGACAACAGGAGGATTGATATTTTATGGAACAGATTGTTTTATCGGGCGGTGATAGGGATTGAGTACCGAGCTTATCAACCGCATTACGGTAAAGAAAGACGGCGTGTATGTATCTTCCCACAGCTCCAATGACACCTCTCCCTACCATTCATGGAGGTGCAAGGGCTTGTCGGAAATCTATGCCGCCGAGGGGCAGAAAGGGCTTGACCGTGAGGTTATCCGTATGCTCTATGAGTATGCCGAGCTTCGTGGCTCGCATAAAAGCCTTGACCGCTACCGATACGCAAAGGACGCCCCTGCCGCCCGTGCCATCTATCAGAGGTTTATTGACCAGATTGACGAACGCTATGAGGGCTTGGACGAAGCTGACCAGAAAACCGTCTGGTATAAGCCCACGGAAAAGGCAAAGGAATACCGAGCCTATGAGCGTGAGATGCGGGAAAAGATGTATTCCGAAATCGCCGAACGGTGCGGGGAATACGATAAGAAGCAGAAAAACAAAGATTTGGAACGATAAGGAGGTGTGAGCCTATGGCTGCAAAGTACCAGCTTATCACAGAGCTGTACCGCCGCACAGGGAGGGACGTCACGAGAAACCCGCAGGCTTGGCAGGGCTTTTTATCCTCTGCCTGCCGCAATTACAAGTGCCGCTTTGACGAGCAGCTCTTAATCTATGCACAACGCCCAGACGCCACGGCAGTTGCCGAGATTGGCACTTGGAACAGGCTCTTTAAGCGTTGGGTAAATAAGGACAGCAAAGGCATTGCGGTCTTTGACCCGAAAGGACGCAGGAACACGCTGAAATATTATTTTGACGTTTCCGACACCCATGAGGGCTATTACGGTAGCCGACCCGTCCCGATATGGCAGATGGATAAGCGGTACGAGCAGCCTGTCATGGAACGGCTTGCGGACAGGTTCGGCGGCACGGAGGGCGGCGACCTTGCCAATTTCTTAATGCAGACGGCGGAGAACGCCGTGGAGGACAATTTAACCGATTACCTTTCACAGCTTAAAGGCTGTACGGAAAACAGTTTTTTAGAGGAACTGGACGATTTTAATATAGAAGTGATTTACAAGCGGCTTGCCGCAAATAGCGTCGCCTATATGCTGTTGAGCCGCTGCGGACTGGATGCGGACGGATATTTTGAGCGTGAGGATTTTGTTGACATCACAAATTTCAATACGCCTGCCACCCTTAATGCCATCGGCATCGCCACAAGCGACATTTCCGAGATGGCGTTGCGGGAAATCTCTGCGGCAGTCCGAAATGTGCAAATCGAAGCTAGAGGTCAGAACCGCACATTTGCAAGAAATATCACAAGCCAGTATGATAAAGGCAGGAAACAACCCGAAAGGAGCGAATACAATGAGCGAAATCACTTACACGAAACAGGGCGACTATCTTATTCCCGACCTAACATTACCGACAGAGCCAGAGCTTCCGCTTGGCAGGTACGCTTTGATGCACAGGGATTATCTGGAGAACCACAAAAGAGTGACCTACCTCAACCTGCTGACATCGGGCAGGCTGAACGCACACCTGCACCAGACCGAGCAGACGGCATTGCAGCGGCTGGAGCTTCTGACGAAGCAACTCGCCAAAGAGCAGGGCGTGACGGAGGAACTGAAAGAGAAAGCACCGATGCAGTGGGTGCAGGCGATGAACGCCATCCGCAGCCAGGCAGAGGAAGCCATCTTGAACGAACTGATTTACAATTAGCAGAGCCAGAGAAACAGAAAGAAAATGTAAAAGAAAGCATTGCCAACGGGGAAGAAGTTGCCGCAAATCTCCCGACCGTAGACGAACAGATTGAAATGATTGCTGAAGCAGAGGACGAAAAATCCTCTGCTTTTGCCGTTTCACAGGAGGATATTGATGCCGTCCTTGTAAAAGGAAGCAGCTATGCGGATGGTAAATACCGCATCTACCATCAGTTCCAGAAGCGGGAAGATAAAAAGAGCAATATTGAATTTCTTAAAAAAGAATACGGCGTCAGCGGCGGCACTCCCGTTACTTTTTCAGACGGGACAAAAGGTTATGCATGGCATGACAGTAAAGGCATTTCCATTGACCGTGGCGGCATTTCCACCGAACACGACCTTGTGCTTAGTTGGGCGAAAATAGAAAAACGCCTGCGTGAGCTGATTAAAGATAACCGCTATCTCAACCCCAAAGAGAAAGACCATTATGCCGATTATCTGGAAAGCATATCTGCCCCGCAGTATGAAATTGACACCCAGAGGAAGTTAAAAAGGCAGCGGTTTATCGAAGAAAAAAGGGAGCTGCCGCCTGCCGACAAGAGGGATACGCTCGCCCTGCGGCTCTCTGATTTTATCCGAGATTTGGACGGATATGAGAAAGATTTGTTGGGCGTGGTTGGCTGCAAGGATTTTGCGGATATGCCTGCTGACCTTATGGAGCAGGCATTGCAGCATCCAGATAACGTGCAGGAAATGCTTGATTTTTTAGCTTTAGTGCAGAAAAAGACTACAAGCGTTTACAGCCGAAGTAATGCGTGGCGTTTTTCGCAGGAGCTTACGGAGCTGTACCCTCTCCATTACCTCTACCATGAGGGCGATGTGGTGTATATCGGGGCGGACAAATATGAGGTCATAGCCTTTGATGAAAACGCCGTATCTTTACGAAATGCAGAATTTCCGTTGTTCGGCAAAGAGTTCAGCCGAGCCGATTTTGAAGAAAAGCTCCGTGAAAACCCTGCTAACGACCATCTGAAAACAGTCATTACCGAAAGCCAGAAAACAGAAACGCTTGCCGAGGAAAAGCCCGACAGCATCACATTTTCCATCGGGTTCTCCGAGCATCCCGCCTTTTATGACAGGGAGCTGAACGACCGATTTACGGAGCTTAGCTTTGCACTTGGGAACAGGCTGCTTGGCGTTTTAGATGAAAAACAGCATTATGAAAGACTGGATGAGAGTAAGGGCGTCGGCTGGTATAAAAAGACCGACTTTGAAATCCATGCAGTCATCGGCGGGGAGGAATTTAATTACGAGGGACGGTTTGACATCGGGGACGGCGAGGGTGATTTGCTTGCCCATATCCGAAATTTTTATGAATACTCCCTCTCCCCCGACTGTCCGTTTATCCCAGAATGGAAACGGCAGGGCGAGGATTATTACAGGGAGCAGATGGAAACCCTGCGTTTCGGGCAGGATGTGTTTATCCCATTCTTAGAGCAGCACACCGAGCTGACACCAGAGGATGAAAAGCTCCTTGCTAAGATTTTGGCTACCGAATCCGACTGGAACAGGAAAGGCGGGGATAAGGAACAGACCGAAGAAATAGAAAATAAAGAGGAACAGCCTGCCATTGATGAAATGTCTGCTAAGGAACAGGAAACCGAGCCGCTACAAGAACGGTTTGAGGTCACAATGACTTCCGACGCTTTCCCAGACCCCGAAGATGCTTATGCTATCTGGGACAACAGCCGTGGGGATTATTATATCAACGGGGACGGTATGGTACTGACCTATCCAACCGAGGAAGATGCCGAAGCAGGACTTTTAAAGGTCAGAAAAACCGCTGCGGATAAGGAAGCGGCAAGCCCTATCATAGCAAGATACCTGTCTGGTGATGAAGCCGTCGTTATCATGCAGTATCCTAACGGCAAATATTACAACCGATACGGATACGATGAGCAAAGGGATACTGCCAATACGACAGCAGGCGGCTTTGACACATTTGATGAAGCGGAAAAAGCTCTGTACTCCCACCGCCCGAAAGCGGAAAAGGCGGTCGAGCCTACGCAGAGCCAAGACAGAGGGCTTCTGCCTGCACAGGATAATTCCGACCTCATCGGCAAAGAGCTTGTGATTGACAACCGCCGCTATGTAATAGAAAGCGTTGGTAAAATCAGCGGCGATGTTTCCATGCGTGACGTCACTTTCCAGAACAGCACAGGCTTCCCAATAAACCGTGTGGAGAAAATCGGCTATGTCCGCAGGCTCTTGGAGCAGGCACAGGAAGAATTACCGCCCGAAGAAAAAGCAGAAGCTCCAACGGCAAGCCCGACTTCTCCTGCTGTTTCTGCTGACCGCCACAATTACCGTATTACCGATGATGCGTTAGGCGTTGGCGGTGCAAAAGAGAAGTTCCGAAACAATATGGCAGCAATCCGACTTCTCCACGACCTTCAGATAGAAAACCGACTTGCCACGCCCGAAGAACAGGAAACCCTTGCAAAGTATGTGGGATGGGGCGGTCTGTCTATGGCGTTTGATGAAAAAAATGCGGCATGGGCAAACGAATACAAGGAGCTGAAAGCAGAGCTTTCCGATGAGGAATACCATGCCGCTATGGAATCCACGCTGACCGCTTTTTATACACCGCCCGTTGTTATTAAAGCGATGTATGAAGCACTTGACCGTCTGGGATTCTCGCAGGGGAACATCTTGGAGCCGTCCTGCGGCACAGGCAATTTCTTAGGGCTTCTGCCCGACAGCATGGAGAAAACAAAGCTGCACGGCATTGAGATTGACCCCATATCGGGCAGGATTGCGAAGCAGCTCTACCAGAAAGCCAGTATCGCCATTGAGGGATTTGAGGACACAAAGCTCCCAGACAGCCACTTTGACGTGGTGCTTGGCAATATCCCGTTCGGGGAGTTTAAAGTCAATGACAGCCGTTACAATGCCCAGAAGTTCTTAATCCATGATTATTTTATCGCAAAGGCTCTGGATAAAGTACGGGCAGGCGGCGTTGTGATGTTCATTACCTCTAAGGGCACAATGGACAAGGCAAGCCCAGAGGTGCGGAAGTATATCGCACAGAGAGCCGAGCTTTTAGGGGCGGTAAGGCTTCCCGACAACACGTTTCGGGCAAACGCAGGCACGGAGGTCACAAGCGACATCCTTATCCTGCAAAAGCGTGACAGTATCATTGACATTGAGCCAGAGTGGGTACACCTTGACACAGATGAAAACGGCGTCACGATGAACAGCTATTTTGTATCCCGCCCAGAAATGATTTTAGGCAAGATGAAGATGGAAAGCACAAGGTTCGGCATGGACAGTGCCTGCAAAGCCTATCCCGATATGCCGCTTGCGGGGCTTCTCCATGAAGCCATGCAGCGGATAGACGGCGAAATCCCAGAGATTGAAAATGAGATTGACCGAATCTCTGACGAGCAGGATAAATCCATCCCTGCCGACCCGAACGTGCGGAACTTCTCTTTTGCCCTTGTGGATGGCAGGGTTTACTTCCGAGAGAATAACACCATGACCCCTGCAAAGGCATCCATGACCGCAGAAAACCGCATTAAGGGATTATTGGAAATCCGTGATTGCGTGAGAAAGCTCATCCAGTACCAGACCGACGATTACCCAGAGGAAATGATACAGACCGAACAGAAAAAATTGAACCGCTTATACGATGCGTTTACAAAAAAGTACGGTCTGATTAACAGCAGGGGGAACTACCTTGCTTTTGCGGCAGATGAAAGCTATTTCCTGTTATGCTCTTTGGAAGTACTTGACGATGAGGGGAAATTTAAGAGAAAGGCGGATATGTTCTCAAAGAGGACGATAAAGCCCCACCGTGAAGTGACCTTTGTGGAAACCGCCAGTGAAGCACTTGCCCTTTCCATCGGGGAGAAAGCCCGTGTCGATTTATCCTTTATGGCACAGCTCACAGGCAGGACGCAGGAGGAAATCATAAAGGATTTGCAGGGCGTTATCTATAAAGTGCCATCTTCCGAGCCTGCAAGGTATGTGACCGCAGACGAATATTTATCGGGGAATGTGCGGGAGAAACTGAAAATCGCAGGGATAGCGGCAAAGGCAGACCCAGAGCTTGCCGTGAATGTGTCGGCTCTGGAAAAGGTCATCCCAAAGGATTTGCCCGCAAGTGAAATCTCCGTCCGTCTTGGCACGACGTGGATACCGCAGGAGGATATACAGCAGTTTATGATGGAGCTTTTAACGCCGTCAAGCTATGCGGAGGGCAAGCTGAAAGTACGCTACACGGCATATAACGGCGACTGGTTCATCGAGAATAAGAGTTCCGACGTTGGGAATGTCAAGGCGGACAGCACCTACGGCACAAAGCGGGCGAGTGCCTACCGCATCATAGAGGACACTTTGAATCTCCGTGACACCCGTATCTTTGATTATATTTATGACGAACACAATAATAAAAAAGCAGTGCTGAACCATAAGGAAACCACGGCGGCACAGGCAAAGCAGGAGGTGATAAAGCAGGCGTTTCAGGACTGGATTTGGAAAGACCCAGAGCGGAGGAGCAGGCTTGTACGCTATTACAATGACACGTTTAACAGCATAAGACCCCGTGAGTATGACGGAAGCCATATCACGTTTGGCGGCATCAGCCCAGAGATTCAGCTAAGACCGCACCAAGTGAACGCCATCGCCCATATCCTTTACGGCGGCAACACGCTCCTTGCCCATAAAGTAGGGGCGGGCAAGACCTTTGAAATGGTCGCCGCCGCACAGGAAAGCAAACGGCTCGGACTCTGCCAGAAATCCATGTTTGTCGTGCCGAACCACCTTGTCGGTCAGTGGGCGTCGGAGTACCTGCGGCTCTATCCATCTGCCAATATCCTTGTGACGACCAAGCGGGATTTTGAAACGGGAAACCGCAAGAAGTTCTGCGGCAGGATTGCGACGGGAGCGTATGATGCGGTGATTATCGGGCATAGTCAGTTCGAGAGAATCCCCATCAGCGAGGAACGCCAGAGGGAACAGCTCATGCGTCAGCTTGACGACATTGAGCGTGGCATTGACGATGTGCAGGCATCCCACGGGGAGCAGTTCACGGTCAAGCAGCTCATGAAAACAAGGAAAGCTATCAAGGCAAAGCTCGACAAACTCAATGACACCAAGCGGAAAGACAGCGTAATAAATTTTGAAGAACTGGGCATAGACAGGCTCTTTATAGATGAGAGCCATTTTTACAAGAACCTTTACCTTTACACCAAGATGCGGAACGTGGGCGGCATCGCCCAGACCGAAGCCCAGAAAAGCTCCGACCTCTTTATGAAGTGCCGCTATCTGGACGAAATCACAGGCAGCCGTGGCGTGATTTTCGCAACGGGAACGCCTATCTCAAACTCGATGGTCGAGATGTATTCCGTGCAGAGGTACTTGCAATATGACACGCTTGCGAGGAACGGATTGCAGCATTTTGACAGTTGGGCGTCCACGTTTGGCGAAACGGTCACGGCTCTGGAACTTTCCCCAGAGGGGACAAACTACCGAGCCAAGACGAGGTTTGCGAAGTTTTATAACCTGCCAGAGCTGATGCAGATGTTCCGTGAGGTTGCGGACATCCAGACCGCCGATATGCTGAAACTCCCCGTGCCAAAGGTCAATTACCACAATATCAAGACCAAGCCGAGCGAAATCCAGACGGAAATGGTGGCGGGGCTTGCCAAGAGAGCCGAGAAAGTAAGGGCAAGGCTTGTAAAGCCGCAGCAGGATAATATGCTCAAAATCACGAATGACGGGAGGAAACTGGCACTCGACCAGAGGCTGATTGACCCGATGCTGCCAGACGACCCAGAGAGCAAAGTCAACGCCTGCGTGGACAATATTTACCGCATCTGGGAGGAACACGCCGACACCAAAGCGGCACAACTCGTCTTTTGTGATTTATCGACACCTGCCAATAAAAAGATAATAGAAACGCAGGAAGCCAGAGAAAATGTTTATGAAATGATTCCCGACCAGTTTGATAATGTCTATGATGATATGAGGAAGAAACTCATACAGCGTGGCATCCCTGCGGAGCAGGTGCGTTTCATCCACGAAGCGACCACCGATGCACAGAAAAAAGAACTGTTTGCAAAGGTAAGGAGCGGCGAGGTGCGTGTGCTGTTCGGCTCTACCCCGAAGATGGGTGCAGGTACAAACGTGCAGGACAGGCTAATCGCCATCCATAATTTAGATTGCCCGTGGCGACCATCGGACTTGGAACAGCGTCAGGGTAGACTTGAAAGGCAGGGCAATATGTTCCCAGAGGTTGAAGTTTACCGATATGTGACGGAACAGACCTTTGATGCGTACCTCTTTCAGTTGGTGGAGGGAAAGCAGAAATTTATAAGCCAGATAATGACGAGCAAAAGCCCCGTCCGCTCTGCCGAGGACGTGGACGAAGTGGCTCTCTCCTTTGCAGAGGTCAAAATGCTTGCCACAGGCGATGAGCGTTTCAAGGAAAAAATGGATTTGGATATGCAGGTGGCAAAGCTGAAAGTCTTGAAGCAGAGCTATCTTTCCGAGCATTACGACCTTGAGGACAGGATACTGAAGCACTACCCGCAGGAGATTAAAGACTATGAGGAACGCATTACAGCCTATGGGAATGATGCAGAGATTGCCAGTCAGCATAAGCCGCAGGGCGAGGATAAGTTCTGCCCCATGACCTTAAAGGGAGTGACTTATAAGGAAAAAGCGGACGCAGGCGAGATGCTCCTTGCCATCTGCAAGGAAAACCCGTTGTCAAATCCAGTGGAAATTGGCAGCTACCGTGGCTTTCAGATGGAGGTTTATTATGATATTGTCAATGCACACTATTGTCTGAATCTCTGCGGAATGAGAAAATATAAGGTGGATTTAGGAACGGATGCCCTCGGCAATCTGACCAGAATTGAGAATGAGATTGCCAAGCTCCCTGCCCGTCTGGAAGCCGCCAAGACCAGAAAGGAGGAAACCATCGCACAGCTTGAAACCGCAAAAGAGGAAGTAAAGAAACCATTTGCCTTTGAAGATGAGCTGAAAGAAAAGACGGAGCGGCTGAACGCCCTCAATATCGAACTGAATCTGAATGAAAAGGACAATGCTGTTATTGACGATGAGCCAGAGCAGAACGATGAGCCGGCAGAGAAAAAAAGTGAGGACAGGGAGAGGTAAAATATAGTTTGCACATTTGTATTGCTTTATTTTGGGCAGTATAATAAGTGACGGTAAGAAAAAGTCGGAGGTGAGGAAGAATGTCAGATGCGTTCAGATTTGAAACTTTTGTAGACGTTCACAGCAATATTTTTAATGAATACCTTGGCTCTGTTGTAACAAAGCTGTCCAGAGCAAATGAGGAATACCGTGCCATAAGAGCTGAAATTGAGAGCCTTTATGAGAAATATCCGAAAGTCTTAGGTGTGTTTGACACGGAAACATCGGCGGAACTGACGGAGGAAGAATGTGCCGCACTGATTAAAGTGATGGAACTTAGAAACAAACTTACGGATATGGAGATGCAGTCGGTTTACTTCCGTGGCTGTTATGACAGCGTAGGGTATCTGAAAAAAGCAGGGATTTTATAACGGACTGACCGAGAAAAAGGTGGTGTCAGCGTAGTGCTGATGCCGTCTTTTACATAGCCGAGAGGTTTTCACAAAGAAAATCCCTCGGCTTATTTTATTTTCAAGGAGGTGTGTGATTGAATTACCAAGAGAACAGACAGTCCCTTAACCAAAGGCTGACCGACAAGGTACAGCGGGAGCTTTCCTCTTTTCGGGAAGAAATGCAGGCAAAAACGCCGCAGGAAATTTACGGTGCTGCATATCAGATTGCAATAAAAAATGAGATTGCCGAGTGTTTTTCCAGTGTGGATTATTCCACGCAGGCAGCAAAAGCCCTTATGAAATCCCCAAATCTTTTGCAGGACATCTATGAAGAATGGATGGAAAAGGATGTTTCCCATGCGGAGGAATTACGCCAGACTGTCGCTGATGTTAAGGCATATATGGTTAAGACGGAAAAGATTTTGTCTGGGAAAGAGAGGTGATTTTTTCTTGAATGAGAAGTAACAGACCCTATGTGCAGATTGACCCAGACGTGCTTGAGTGGGCAAGGCAGATAGACTTGCTTTCCTATCTTCGAGCCTACGAGCCAAGCAACCTTGTCAAGGTCAAAGGCACAACGAACGTGTACTGTACCGCCGAGCATGACAGCCTAAAGATTTCCAACGGCAAATGGTACTGGTGGTCGAGGGGCTTCGGCGGCTATTCAGCCCTTGATTATCTGATGAAAGTTAAGGAATACGGCTTTGTGGAAGCCGTGGAAATCCTCACAGGGCAGACGATGGCGGACTGGAAACCGCCGCCCCCTGCTATGAAAAAAGACGAGCCAAAGGTGCTGCTCCTGCCGCCAAAGAACAAAAATTGCGACAGGGTTACCGAGTATCTTTTCGGGCGTGGCATTGATTATCAGCTTATCCAAGAGTGCATCGCCGATGGGATTATTTTCGAGAGTGCCGATTACCACAACGCTGTTTTTATCGGAAAAGATGAAAGCGGAACGCCAAAATACGCCGCCTGCCGTGGCACAATCAGCAGTTTCAAGCGTGACGCATCGGGCAGCGATAAACGGTATTCGTTTCGGATTCTGGCGAGAAGTCCATGTGCTTCGGTGCATTTATTTGAAGCCGCCATTGACTTACTCTCCTATGCCACCTATTTAAAGTGTGAGGGCAGGGATTACAAAGCGGAAAACCTGCTCTCCCTGTCGGGCGTGTATCAGCCAAAGAAAGAGATAAAAGACAGCAAAATCCCCGTTGCCCTCACGACTTTTTTGAAAGCAAACCCACAAATCAATACCATCTATCTGCATCTGGATAAGGATAAAGCAGGTCGGTTATGTACCGCCGCCTTAAAAGAATTGTTGCAGAAAGACTACCGAATCGTTGATGAACCGCCGCCAGTCGGCAAGGACTTCAACGATTTTTTAATGTCCTATCTGGGGATTGCAAGGCAGAAACAGAGCCGTGAAAGGGGGGATGCCCGTTGATTTTCTGATATGATTTTTTCTAAAAACAGCCAGACAGTGAAGAAAAACTGAAAAAGAAAGAGAGGAAATTGCCATTGAAACAGTATGAAGTAACGCTCACAGGTCACTTTGAAAAGACCGTTTCCATCTATGCAGACAGCCCCGAACAGGCAGCGGAAAAGTTAAAGATTATCCTGTTTGATACCGACCTTGTTAGGTTTTCCGATGGGGATTTTGTCTGCGGAGAAGCGGATATTAAGGATGAAAATGAGGACGGATGTGAAGAAATGGAGAGCGAGGGCGGTGGCTTTGAGAATGAGGATTGTTCCGACTGTCCGTACTTCTGCCCCGTGTGCGGAGAATGTATGTATGAGGGCGAAGATTAAAGACACGTCTTACCAAGCACTGAATTTGGTTATCCATCTGCCGATGGAAACAAAATTCGCTTGTTAGGGGACGCCCCTAATACCCCGTGGAAAAGACCGCCGCCAGAGGACGGCAGGCAGAAAGAAAGGAGTTTTTTAAGGATGAGTGATTTTATATATTTTATCCTCGGCACAACGCTCGGCGGGATGTTCGGCGTAGCGGCTATGTGTGTGTTGCAGATTCACAGGCTGACCGAGGGAAAGGGGGATGCAGATGCGGAAACGAAACGTGCAGATACTGTTCCGACTGACCGAGGAAGAAGCTGAATACCTCTGTTCCCTTGCGGAGAGGTCAGGGCATTCCAGACAAGCCCTGCTCCAGTCGATGGTCATGGGCTACCGCTTATGCGAGAAACCAGACCCAGAGTTTTATAAAATCATGCGGGAGCTGTCGGCAATCGGCAACCGCATCAACCAGCTTGCGGCAAAGGCGAACGCCTTAAACTTTGTGGACACGCCGATGCTCTATGACGAAGCGAAGCGGTGGCGGGACTTCCGTCTGGATGTGAGCAGGAGCTACCTTGTTCCGAGGAAAAAGTCTGGCTGATGGCGGTCTGCGAAATCTGGGACGTAAAGGGCAGGCTCGACCACCCCATCGACTATGCCGAGAATCCAGAAAAGACTGCCAACCCAAAATACACGGATGCGGACTTGCAGGCGATGGTCGATGTGATGAAGTATGCCACCAACGGCGACAAGACCGAGCAGCAGTTTTTTGTCACGGGCGTAAACTGCGACCCGTCTACGGCAAGGGACGAGATGATGATAGCCAAAGCACAATGGAACGACCAGAGCGAAATAGTCTGCTACCACGGCTTCCAGAGCTTTAAGGCGGGCGAGGTCACGCCAGAGCAGGCACATGAGGTAGGCGTAAAGCTGGCGGAGAAGATGTGGGGCGGCAGATTCCAAGTAATTGTGGCGACACATCTGAATACGGAGTGCCTGCATAACCACTTTGTCGTCAATTCCATTTCTTATATTGACGGCAAGCATTATCACGACAATAAGAAAAACCTGCGTTTGCTCCGTAAGCGTTCAGATGAATTGTGCCGTGAGTATTCCTTGTCGGTCATCGAACACCCAAGCGGCAGGAAGAAACCTTATGCTTTATACCAAGCTGAGAAGAATGGTCTGCCCACAAGGGATACCGTGGCACGGCAGGCGGTGGACGAAGCCATCAGCAAATCGTTCACGCTGAAAGATTTTGACCGCCAGTTGTCGGAAATGGGATACCGCATCAATTTTGACCCCAACCGCAAATACTGGACGATTATCGGGAAAGGGTGGCAAAGACCGAAGCGGCTCTATAAGCTCGGCGAGGATTACACCAACGAGAGGATAACGGAACGCATACGGGAAAATTCCTATGCAGTCAAATTCCAGAGCTTTTCCAAAGAGCAGCCGCAGGTCAGAGTGTACCGTGTCCGTGGCTCTCTGAAAGACGCAAAGAAAATCGGCGGCTTGCGTGGGCTGTATCTCCATTACTGTTACAGGCTCGGCATTTTGCCAAAGAAGAAACAACAGAACTATGCAAGGCTTCACTATCTTCTGAAAGACGACTTGATGAAGATGGACGCTATCACAGACGAAACAAGGCTGCTCTGCCGCAACCATATCGACACGGCGGAGCAGCTTTTGTCCTATAAAGGCTCTCTGGAATCCGAGATGCAGGAGCTGACCGAGCAGCGTAAGGGGCTTTACTCCCAATCCCGAAAATCAGTCGGGGAAGAAAAAGAAGCGGTCAAGGCTCGGCTGTCGGAAATCACGGAGCGGATGAAAATAATCCGAAAGGAGGTCAGATTGTGCGATGGTGTCTTTGCCCGAAGCGACACCATCAAGGAGAAGTTACAGACCATACGGGCAGATGAAAAAGAACAGCAAAGAAAGGAGCTGATGAAGCATGAACACAGGCGGCGAAGCGGCAGAGCAAATCGTGAGGATGAGCTTGGAGGGATTTGAGGTCGCAGCCAAAATCACGGGAGCAGGTGCGAAGAATATTGCCATCCTTTTATATTCCATCTTAAAGGAAGAACAGAAAACCAAAGGAAAGGCAAGGCTCACAAATATGCTCCGCTCTGGAAAGGAGCTGAAAGTCTTTACCGTAAAAAGCGGCGACTTGAAGAAGTTCACGCAGGAAGCAAAGAAATACGGCGTACTCTATTGCGTCTTGGCGGACAGGGGGAACAAAGACCCCAATGCGGAGGTGGATGTGATAGCCCGTGCGGAGGACGCATCGAAAATCAGCCGCATCGTGGAGCGTTTCAACCTTGCGTCGGTGGATGCCGCTTCTATCGTGACCGAAGCGGAGAAATCGAAAGGAGCAAAGGGCAAGCTGAAAGATGCCAAGACCGCAGGAGAAAAGGACGCAGGGGCAAAGGACGGTCAGCCAGAGCCAGACATCGGCGTGGAGGAAAAAGCGGAGAAAGACAGGCTCATGGACGCTTTGATGGGCAAGCCAGTAAAGAAAGAAGAAAATGCCCCAAACCCCTCATTGGCAAAGACAGAAAAATCCCCTCTGTCCGAGCCTACCTTAAAGCAGCAAAGGAAGTCCGCAGAGGGGGCTACTATGACTAAGGCGGAAAAGCCGTCAGTCAGGGAAGAGCTGCGGAAGATAAAAGAGGGAAGAAAGGAACAGGAAGCGGACGTTTCCCCTGCAAAAGAGAAATCTTCCGACAGGGCGAAGAAGCCGCCCGCAGGAAAGACGGAGCATAAGCAGCCCCAGAAGCGGAAACGCAGACCAAAATCGAAAGGAGAAAGATAACCTATGAGTATCTATGATGTATTCAGCGGCGGCAGCAGAGCCTTTAATAAAGAGGAGTGGGCTGCCCAAAAGCAGGAGCAGCGGAAAGAAGCCTATGAGCTGATTGACAATACCTGCTCTGAAATGATGGAAAACGGCGACAGCTTCCGTCAGTACCTTGACGTGCAGGGGCATTTTGACCGTTACTCCGTCAACAATGCAATTCTGGTATCGGCACAGATGCCCGAAGCGACGCAGTTAAAAGATTATGGCAGTTGGAAACAGAGCCGTGTCTATGTGGATAAGGACGCACAGAAAGTGACTATCCTTGAGCCAGGGAAAGAGTACCAGCGTGACGACGGCTCAAAGGCGGTCGGCTACAATGCGAAAGTGGTATACGACGTTTCCCAGACTTCGGCAAAGGACAGGCAGCAGCCGCAGGAGCAGAAAAACATGCGTGAGCTTGTGTCGGCGATGATTGACGCAAGCCCCGTTTCCTTTGTGCCAGTCGATGACCTTGAGCTGCCTGCGTTCTATGACAGCTCACAGCAGACCATCTTCATCAAGACGGGGCTTTCCGAGGAACAGCTTTTTGTCAGCATGGCAAAGGAAGTGTCGGCGGCGGTCTTTGACTGTAAGCATAAGGAAAGCCGTGATGATTCCGATTTCAAATCATTCTGCGTTGCCTATATGGTAAGCTCCCGTTACGGCGTGGACACGAAAGGTTTTAACTTTGACAAACTCCCAAAAGAATTTGAGGGCATGGAAACGCAGGCGTTCAAGGGGGAGCTTGGCTCGATGCGTGACGTCCTCGGAGAAATCCAGTCGGATATGTATAAGAGCCTTGAGAAGAACAAGCCGCCCAAATCCAAAGAGCAGGAACGCTAATCGGAGGTGCAGCCTATGAAAGAAGAACGATACCATCTGGCATTGGATAAATATGATAAAAACATCGTCCTCAATGCCCTCAATACCCTGCGGACACAGCAGATACAGGAGGAACGCCCCACCGAGCCTGTTGACGAGCTGATAAGCAGGGTGGCATACGCCCCGACCAAGAAAGTAAAGGTCGCCCCGTGCAGGTGCCATGAAGAACGGTGATGATTACAAGGCGGGCTTAATCCTCTCTTTATGCGGCATTATCCCTGTCGTGTGGCTTGCCCTGCTGACAGCACCCTATGTCAGCGGCGGCATCGTGGAGATAATCGGCAATTTATCCGTGGCAATCGAGAATCCGTTTTCCATAACGGTATGCGGGGACAGCATAAGGACTGTCCTTATTTTTCTGCTTGCCTACGGCATGGGAATCGGTGTCTATTTTTCCACACGCAGGAACTATCGCAAAGGGGAGGAACACGGCTCTGCAAAATGGGGCAACGCAGGCACTCTCAATAAAAAGTACCGAGATAAGGACGCATCGGAAAACAAGCTGCTGACCCAGAGCGTCCGCATCGGGCTTGACGGGAAGAAGCACAGGAGGAATCTGAATATTCTTGTGGTGGGCGGCTCTGGTGCGGGAAAGACAAGGTTTTTTTGCAAACCGAACGTCATGCAGTGCAACACTTCAATGGTAATCTTAGACCCGAAAGGCGAGATTGTCCGTGACACAGGAGGGTTATTAGAGAAGAAAGGCTATGAGGTGCGGGTGCTTGATTTAATCAATATGCACAAGAGCCATTGCTACAATCCGTTTGTATATTTAAGAAATGATAACGATGTGCAGCGGCTTGTGACGAATCTCTTTAAGGCGACCACGCCGAAAGGAAGCCAGTCGCAAGACCCGTTCTGGGACACGGCGGCGAGTATGCTGCTTTTATCCCTCGTGTTCTATCTGAAGTATGAAGCCCCGCCAGAGGAACAGAATTTCCCGATGGTGATGGAGCTTTTGAGGGCAGGCGAGGTAAGGGAGGACGACGACAGCTATGTAAGCCCGCTTGACGAACTGTTTGACCGTTTGGAGATGGTAGACCCAGAGCATATCGCATTAAAGTATTACAGAGATTACCATTCTGGTTCGGCAAAGACACTAAAGAGCATCCAGATAACCCTTGCCGCAAGGCTTGAGAAGTTCAATCTGGAAAGCCTTGCATCTTTGACCGCCACGGACGAGCTTGATTTGCCGTCTTTAGGCGAGAAGAAAGTCGCATTGTTCGCTCTGATACCAGACAACGACACCAGTTTTAATTTTCTGGTAAGCATTCTTTATACGCAGCTATTCCAACAATTATTTTATCTTGCCGACCATAAGTACGGCGGGAGTCTGCCCGTCCATTGCCAGTTTATTATGGACGAATTTGCGAACGTCAGTTTGCCAGATGACTTTGACAAGATACTGTCAGTTATGAGGTCAAGGGGCGTGTCCGTTTCGATTATCCTGCAAAATCTGGCACAGCTCAAAGCCCTGTTTGAGAAACAGTGGGAAAGCATCGTCGGAAACGCTGATGAGTTCCTCTACCTGGGCGGAAACGAGCAGAGTACCCATAAGTTTGTGTCGGAGCTTTTAGGCAAATCCACGATAGACACGAACACCTACGGGAAAAGCTCTGGACGGAGCGGCAACTATTCCACAAACTACCAGATTTCGGGGCGTGAGCTTTTAACCCCAGACGAAGTGCGTATGCTTGACAACCGCTACGCACTTCTTTTTGTGCGAGGGGAACGCCCCGTCATGGATTTAAAGTATGACATTTTAAAACACCCGAATGTGAAACTGACTGCTGACGGAGGGAAGCCGCCGTATATCCACGGCGAGCCGACACAGGCAGTCGCAACCCTTGTGTTTGACGGTGATATTCCTATGAACGCCGTGAGCGTGAAAGCGGTCAGCACATCCTATGAGCTTCTGTCCGATGAGGACTTGGAAGAAATATTCAATTTATAAGGAGGATTTACCCTATGAAACTTTTTAAGAAGAACGAGAACAGACAGAACAAAGCAACCCAGAAACTGCCGATGGGCAGAAAGACAAAAAAGGCGTTTGCCGTGTATGCCGCTTTGGTATGCTGCATGGTTTTTGGTACAACTACCGCCTTTGCCGCCAATGACCCGATTGCCGTGGTCAACAACCTGTCAAACTTTATCTTCGGTCTGATTAAGGCGGTCGGGATGATTATGCTCGGCTTCGGCATCGTGCAGGTGGGCTTGTCGCTGAAGTCACACGACCCGTCCCAGAGGGCGAACGGTTTTCTGACCCTTGCAGGCGGCGTTGTGATTACCTTTGCAAAAGAGATTTTGACACTTATCACAGGCTAATGCAAAGAAAACTAAGATAGCAGACTGATATAAGACAGGGACAACGGGGCAGATCCGCTTTGCGGAACTTGCCCCGCTGTCCGATTTTAAGAACGGAGGTGGTCGAATGTCAGATAACTGGGTAGTCCAGAACTTGGAGAACGCCCTTAACACTTGGAATGAGAAGTTAGCCGAGATATGGCAGCTCATTACCCAGTCCCCAGAGAATTTCAAAGGCGGTGCGATATGGAAAGTCATTGTTGACATCCACGGTGCATTGCAGGCGATAGGGCTTGCCCTGCTCGTGCTGTTCTTTGTCGTGGGCGTGATGCGTACCTGCGGCGACTTCGCACAGGTCAAGAAGCCCGAACACGCATTGAAGCTTTTTATCCGCTTCGCACTTGCCAAAGGTGCGGTGACTTACGGCTTGGAGCTGATGATGGCTCTGTTCCAGATAGTGCAGGGCGTGATTTCCACGATTATGAAAGCCGCAGGCTTCGGTACGGCTCAAAAGACGGTACTCCCACAGGAGATTGTGACGGCGGTTGAGGACTGCGGCTTTTTCGAGAGCATCCCCCTATGGGCGGTTACGCTTATCGGCGGGCTGTTCATCACGGTATTGTCGTTCATTATGATAATGTCGGTGTACGGCAGGTTTTTCAAGCTGTACCTTTATACCGCAATCGCTCCCGTGCCATTATCTTCATTTGCAGGAGAGCCGAGCCAGAATGTGGGCAGGAGCTTTATCAAGAGTTATTGTGCCGTGTGCCTTGAGGGGGCAATCATCGTGCTTGCCTGCATCATCTTTTCGGTGTTTGCGGCTTCCCCGCCCGTCGTCAACCCCGATGCGGCTGCGGTCACAATGGTATGGGGCTATATCGGGGAACTGGTATTCAATATGCTCGTCCTTGTCGGTGCGGTCAAGATGGCAGACCGTGTGGTAAGGGAAATGATGGGCTTGTAAGGGAGGAAACAGATGAAACGTGTTTATATTTTTAAGGACGGGGTACAGCAGGCAAGCACAGCCACAAGGGAAAGTGCGGTTGACCTTATCCGCCAGTACCAGAAACAGGAAACACACCCGATGCTTCGGGCGGAGTTCAGCATCATTGTGGGAGAGGAAGAATTTATCCCCTATCCGTCACAGAAGAAGCCGCCAAAGAGAAAATCGGAAATGGAGCGATAGGAGGTGCAGCTTTGTACGATTTTGAAACGGAATACCGCAGGATATTTGAAACGCCGCTTGAGGAAATCAAAGAGGATATATTTTTTCGGGCGGATAATTTTGAAAATGAAAAGTGGTACGGGGACTTGCAGATGTATCTGGCAATCGGCGTCTGCAAGCCAGAGAAAGATTGCGTGCCAGATTTGCAGAAAGCCTTGAAAGTCTTAGGCTGTCCTACCCAAACAAGGGAAATTGACGGGGATTTGTTTTTAGTCCCCCAGAGGGAAAGGCAGACTTCGCCCCGCCATAAACAGGAAATGGAACGATAGGAGGTGTGAATGATTGGAAGTAAAGATAAATAAGGAAATCCGCAATTATACGGAGAGTATGTTTTTTGGGCTGTCGATGCGGCAGTTCCTTTTTTCTGTCCTTGCCTGCGGCGTGGCGGTGGGCTTGTTTTTCCTGCTCCGTGGGAGGTTCGGGACGGAAACCGTGAGCTGGATGTGCGTTCTTGGTGCTTCGCCCTTTGCGGTGATGGGGTTTGTAAGGTACAACGGCATGACCGCAGAGCAGTTCGTGTGGGCATGGATAAAATCGGAGTTCATCATGCCGAAGAAGCTCCTGTTTGTGCCAGAGAATTTATATTACGAAGCAATGAAGAACGCCATTGAAGCCCATGAAAAGGGAACGCCCGCCGTGCAGAAAAAGCGGAAGAAACGAAAACGCAGGGCAAAAGGACGTAAGGAAGCAAGGAAACGGAGAAAGCAGGCGGAAAAGGCAAAAAAGAAGAATGAGAAAGCAAGAAAGCGTAAGGAGGCAAACTATGATTAAGACGCTCAGGAATCTGTTTAAGCAGGATAAGGAGAAATTTGCCGTGCCGAAATCGGTGCAGGCGGTCATCCCGTTAAAGACCATGTGGGAGGACGGCATTTTCCTCGTAGGCAGGAACAAATACGCCAAAACCTTTAAATTTGAGGACATCAATTATGCCGTGGCGAGCCGTGAGGACAAGGAAGCGATGTTCCTCGAATACTCGGAGCTTTTAAATGCCCTCGACAGTGGGGCGACCACGAAAATCACCATCAACAACCGCAGGCTCAACAAGGCGGATTTTGAGCAGACCATCCTTATCCCGATGGCGGCAAAGGACGGCAAAGCCGCCGATGACGGCTTAGATAAATACCGTAAAGAGTATAACAAGATGCTTCTGGATAAGGCGACGGGGGCGAACTCCATCGTGCAGGATAAGTATGTGACTATCTCCGTATGCAAGAAGAACATTGAGGAAGCGAGGAACTATTTTGCCCGTGTGGGTGCTGACCTTATCGGGCATTTTAACCGTTTAGGCTCAAAGTGTACGGAACTGGATGCGAATGACAAGCTGCGTATCTTCCATGATTTCTACCGCACAGGTGAGGAAACGGCGTTTTCCTTTGACATGGCACAGACCATGCGGAAAGGTCACGACTTCAAGGACTATATCTGCCCCGACTCCTTTGAGTTTGAGAAAGATTATTTCCGCATCGGCAACCGCTACGGTCGTGTGATTTTCCTTAGAGAGTATGCCGCCTATATCAAGGACAGCATGGTGGCGGAGCTTTGCGAATTAAACCGTAACATGATGCTCTCTGTTGATGTTGTCCCTGTTCCCACGGATGAAGCCGTGCGTGAGGTGGAAAACCGCCTGCTTGGGGTAGAAACGAATATCACGAACTGGCAGAGGAAACAGAACCAGAATAATAACTTTTCCGCTGTTATCCCCTATGACTTGGAGCAGCAGAGAAAGGAAAGCAAGGAGTTCCTCGATGATTTGACGACCCGTGACCAGAGGATGATGTTTGCCGTGCTTACGATGGTGCATACTGCTGATACCAAAGAGCAGCTTGACAATGACACGGAAGCTCTCTTAACTACTGCAAGAAAGCATCTCTGCCAGTTTGCCGTACTGAAGTATCAGCAGATGGACGGTCTGAATACCGCCCTGCCATTCGGCGTGAGGAAGATTGATGCGTTAAGGACATTGACGACAGAGAGCCTTGCGGTGTTTATCCCGTTCCGTGTGCAGGAAATTTATCACAAGGACGGTGTGTATTACGGTCAGAATGTTATCAGCAAAAATATGATAATTGCCAACCGTCGCCATCTGCTAAATGGAAATTCCTTTATCCTCGGCGTGTCTGGTGCAGGAAAATCCTTTACGGCGAAAGAAGAAATGACGAACATTATTCTGACCGACCCTAACGCAGATGTAATTGTTATAGACCCAGAGCGAGAGTATTCCCCACTTGTGAAAGCGATGCAGGGCGAGGTCATCCACATTTCTGCTACAAGCGAAAACCACATTAACGCTATGGACATGAACTCTGATTACGGCGACGGTGCAAATCCTGTCATCTTGAAATCAGAGTTTATTTTATCCCTCTGCGAGCAGCTTATTGGCGGTGCAAGCCTTGGGGCAAAGCAGAAGTCTATCATTGACCGCTGTACGGCAAGCGTATACCGCTATTATCAGCAGGGGAACTATATGGGGACGCCGCCGACCTTGCAGGACTTCCGTGAGGAACTGTTAAAGCAGAATGAGCCAGAAGCACAGGAAATCGCACTTGCGATTGAGCTTTTCACGGACGGCTCTCTCAATACCTTTGCCAAGCATACCAACGTAGATACCCACAGCCGCCTTATCTGCTATGACATTTTGGATTTAGGCAAGCAGTTACAGCCTATTGGTATGCTCGTTGTCCTCGACAGCATCTTGAACCGCATCACGATGAACAGGGCGAAAGGCAGAAATACGTTTATTTTCATTGATGAAATCTATCTGCTGTTTCAGCATGAGTATTCTGCAAACTTCCTCTTTACCCTCTGGAAACGTGTGCGTAAGTACGGAGCGTACTGTACTGGAATCACGCAGAATGTGGACGACCTGTTACAGAGCCATACTGCGAGGACGATGCTTGCCAACAGCGAGTTTATCATTATGTTAAACCAAGCATCCACAGACCGTATCGAGCTTGCGAAGCTCCTTAACATTTCCGATTTGCAGATGAGCTATATTACGAATGTCGGTGCAGGGCAGGGGCTTTTGAAAGTGGGCAGCTCCCTTGTGCCGTTCGTCAATAAGTTCCCACGGAATACGGAGCTTTACAAGCTGATGACGACCAAGTTCGGGGAAGTTTAGGAAAGGGGGAGTTTTTATGTCAGAGATAAGGTTTCGCAATGCAGCTCACCGTGATTTTTTTCTGGAAAATATGATGAAATGTAAAGTCAACGACTGTTACCACAGGGCATTTTTCTATGTGATGGGGATTGCGGAGGAAACAAGAAAAAATATCAATTCCATGTTCAACTTCAAGACGGACTGCATTGAGCCAGAGGGGATGCACGCAGGATGGCAGACAAGCGGCACGGTCAAGGTCTGCAACCTTGCCTTTAACCTCTGGAACGGCTACGCAGAGGAGGGGCGTGAGAAATATTTCACGCCAGAGGAACTGTTCTGCTGCGAGTTTGCCCCGTATTTCATGGAGGGCATCAAAGTAAGGTATCCCGAATATTGCAGGGATTTACCCGCCCCTAAAAAGCAGACGGAGCATACACGGTAAAAATAAAGTAAAAGAAATGCCCTGCGGGTATCCCTCTATGCCCAGAAAGCAGGGCGAAATTAAGGAAAGGAAAAGCCTATGAATGTAAAGAACTATAAAACTGTCATCTGCACCGCCGCCGCTGTTGCTTTTTTGGGAGCGGCGTTTTTTTGTGGCTTCAAGATTTACAGCCATTATCAACAGATAGACGAGCAGACCGAAGCTTTTGCGGAGATTGCAGAGGTCGTGGAGAACGTCGAGCCAGAGGAAGAACCGCCCAGAGATAAAGATATACCTGTCAGCGAGGGCGAGGATATTCTTGCGAAATACAAGGAGCTGTATTTGCAGAATGAGGATATGGTTGGTTGGATTGCCATTGACGGCACAAGCATCAATTACCCTGTCATGCAGAGCAGGAACAGTCCGAATTTCTATCTGAAGCACAGCTTTGAAAAGGAATACAGCGATTTAGGAGTGCCTTATATCCAAGAGGATTGCGACCTTGCAACAAGTGACAATCTGATTATTTACGGACACCATATCAAAGGCGGCAGGATGTTCGGGGCATTGGAAGATTACAAATCCAAGAGCTTTTATGAGAAGCATAAGACTATCCAGTTTGACACCCTCACGGAACAGGGCAAGTATGAAATCATTGCCGTATTTAAGACCGTGGCGTACAGCTCACAGGGCTACCGTTATTATGATTTTGTCGATGCGGAAAATGAAAAAGAGTTTGATGCTTATGTCGGGAAGTGTAAAGAGCTTGCCTTATATAATACGGGCGTGACCGCTGAATATGGAGATAAGCTTATTACGCTTTCCACCTGCGAATACTCCGCCCAAAACGGCAGGCTCGTAGTCGTGGCAAAAAAAGGTAAACTGACATGACCGCAAATCCTCTGGGAAAGGAGGTCGGTGTTTATGGCTGATATAAAGACCAGAGATGCGGTCAAAGGTACGATAAAGACCCTTGATAAAGCTGCCATTGCAGGGGAACGCATGAAGTCCGCCTATGCCAAGACAAAGGATAAGGCAGAGCAGGGATATTATGCAGAGGAAAATTCCCCTACGGAATATGCTTCTGATAAGGTTTCCCGTGCTTCAGGGCGTATTAAGGATGAGGGCATCCACCAATTCAATAAACAGGGGCAAAGGAGCGTTACGACCACAAAAGAAAATATCGGCAGGGCAAAAGATAAAATCGCCGAATTTAAGACCAAACGTGCGGTGAAAGCTGCCGAGCAGAAAAAAGCACAGGCTGTTGCAGAACAGAACGGCTCGCTGATCCGAAACGGGGCAGCGAGCCGTTCGCCTGTCTCCGATGTTCCCAAGCAGGGAGAAATGCCCCAGACCCAGACAGGGGCAAGCCAGTTGATAAAGACAAGACAGCAGGGGAAAAAGACTATCAAGACCACAGCCAGAAATGCGGAGAGAACCGTCAAGACCACAGCAAAAGGGACGGTCAAGGCGACGGAAAAAGGCGTAAAAACCGCAAAGGCGACATCAAAGACGACGATTAAGACCACGGAGCAGACCGCAAAGGCGGCACAGAAAACGGCAAAAGCATCTGCCAAAGCCGCCCAGAAAACAGCACAGACCGCAAAAGCCACGGCAAAGGCGACAGCCGAAGCAACAAAAGCGACGGTCAGAGCCACCATTGCTGCGGTTAAGGCAATCATAGCAGGGACGAAAGCCCTTATTTCTGCGATAATCGCAGGCGGCTGGGTTGCCGTATTGATAATCCTTATCGTTGTCCTGCTTGGGTGTGCCGTTTCCCTGTTTGGCGGCGGCAGCGACAGCACTTCCTATACCCCTGTCAGTGCGGAAGTGGAAGCCTATACGCCGCTGATACAGAAATATGCAAAGCAGTACGGAATCCCCGAATATGTGGAGCTTATCAAGGCGGTAATGATGCAGGAATCTGGGGGAAAGGGCAGCGACCCGATGCAGGCGGCGGAGGGTAGCTTCAACAAGAAATACCCCCATGAGCCGAACGGCATCAAAGACCCCGAATATTCCATCGAGTGCGGCGTGCAGGAATTAAAAGCCGCCCTCACATCAGCCGAGGTGGAAAGCCCGATTGACATGGAGCGTATCAAGCTCGCCTTGCAGGGCTATAACTTCGGCAACGGCTATATCTCATGGGCAAAGACCAACTACGGCGGCTATTCCTATGCAAATGCGGTGGAATTTTCTGCTATGCAGGCACAACGATTAGGTTGGGAAAAATACGGCGACACGCAGTACCCCGCCCATGTGTTACGCTATTACCCATACGGACGGGCATTTACAAGCGGCGGCAATCAAGCCATTGTGGAGGTTGCCTTAACGCAGCTCGGCAATGAGGGCGGACAGCCTTATTGGAGCTGGTACGGCTTTGACGGGCGTGTGGAATGGTGTGCCTGTTTTGTTTCGTGGTGCAGTGAACAGTGCGGCTATCTGGAAAGCGGCATTATCCCGAAATTTTCCCTCTGCTCGGACGGTGTAAACTGGTTCAAAGGCAGGGGGCAATGGCAGGACAAAAACTATGAGCCGCAGGCAGGCGACCTTATCTTTTTTGATTGGGGAAATGACGGCTCAATCGACCATGTGGGAATCGTGGAGAAATGCGAGAATGGCACGGTCTACACCGTGGAGGGCAATTCTGGGGATGCCTGCAAACAGCAGAGCTATCCAGTCGGGAGCAGTTCAATTTACGGTTACGGTTTACCTGCTTATTAGGAAAAAGGCAAAAGAATACCAGAGGTTTATTTCTCTGGTTATTTTGCCTTACATAAAAAATTAAAAAACATATTGACAAATATCTATGTAATGAATATAATAACATATAGACATTCATCTATTGGAGGTGATAAAGTGAATACAGATGAAAAAAGAATAGCTTTAATATTCAAAGCATTTTGTGATGAAAACCGTGTCCGTATTATTAAACTTTTGCGTTCTGGTGAGAAATGTGCCTGTAAAATTCTTGAGGAAATTCACGTTACGCAGCCCACTTTGTCACATCATATGAAAATATTGTGTGATTCTGGTATTGTTATTGGAAGAAAAGAGGGTAAATGGATGTATTACTCCATTTCATCAGAGGGAACAGAATATGCGATAAACTGTCTGCAAGAGATGACAAAGGTAAATTCTGCTACGGAAAATAAGTCGTGTTGTGATAAGTAAAAAATTGCTTTTCCACACGGCTTACAAAAAGGACAACATATCGACATATTTCAATATAACTATCTAAGAAAGGAAGTTTTAATTATGGGAACAATAAGAACAATATGGGATTTTTTTCAGAATGAAGTTCTTGGTATGGGATGGTTAAGCCGACTAATTAGTAACCTGCTTAACGCCTGCGGTTTAGATACATCTGGAAAAATCGGAGGAAGTATTCAGTTTTTTCTTTATGATGTAATAAAAATTATGGTGCTACTCGGTGTTTTAATTTTGCTTATTTCATATATACAGAGCTATTTTCCGCCAGAGCGAAGCAAAAAGATTTTAGGACGTTTTCATGGAATCGGAGCAAATATAATTGCAGCTTTACTCGGTACAGTGACACCTTTTTGCTCCTGTTCTTCAATACCACTATTTATTGGTTTTACAAGTGCAGGCTTACCGCTTGGCGTAACATTTTCATTTCTTATTTCATCACCAATGGTTGACCTCGGCTCACTGGTATTACTTATGAGTATTTTTGGTTGGAAAGTTGCAATTATTTATGTAGTGCTTGGATTGGTTATTGCAGTTGCGGGCGGTACAATTATTGAAAAATTACACCTTGAAAATCAAGTTGAAGATTATATTAGGAACGGTCATGCCCTTGATGTGGCACAGGAGGAATTACATTTTAAAGAACGTATGAAGTTTGCTTGGGAACAGGTTTTGGAAACTGCAAAAAAGGTATTCCCTTATGTTCTTATTGGTGTTGGCATTGGTGCTTTTATTCATAATTGGATACCAGAAGATTTTATTGTAAAGGTTCTTGGTGATAATAATCCGTTTGGTGTGGTTATTGCTACTATTGCAGGTGTTCCAATGTATGCAGATATTTTCGGTACAATTCCGATTGCCGAAGCACTACTCGGTAAAGGGGCATTGCTTGGTGTTGTATTAGCGTTTATGATGGGTGTCACAACATTATCATTACCGTCAATGATTATGCTCCGCAAAGCAGTTAAGCCAAAATTACTTGGTGTTTTTATTGCTATTTGTAGCATTGGTATTATCGTTGTAGGTTATTTCTTTAATGCAATACAATACTTAATTATTTAGGGAGATGGGTTGATGGTTAAGAATAAGCCTTTGATAGTAAAAATACTTGTTTCCACTTTAATTGTTGCAATTATCGTTGGGATATTCTTTATAAAAAATACGCAGAACTCTCCATCTGTAATTGATAGTGATAACCAAACAGATAAGACTTTTTCACTAAAGATTACATCTGTTGATTTGGAGGAAATTAAGCAGTATGGTGTCCCTACGGTCATTGATTTTGGTTCTGATTCATGTATTCCATGCAAACAAATGGCTCCTGTCCTTAAAACACTTAATAATGAATGGCAGGGTAAAGCGGCAGTACAATTTATGGATGTATGGGAATATACAGAGGGAGTAGATAAATTCCCTATACAAGTGATACCAACACAAGTTTTCTTTAATGCTGATGGTACACCCTTTGTTCCAAGCGACATCCTTGCTTCAAAAGTGCAGTTTGATATGTATTCAGACAAAGCAAGCAATGAACATATTTTTACTGTTCATCAAGGAGGAATCACAGAAGAAGAAATGCGACAAATTTTTGCAGAGATGGGAGTTGAGTAGATATGATTGACAGTTTGCTTTCTCAGATTGCGGAAATGATTAGAAACAACGTGTGGCTTGCCCCTGTTCTTACTTTGCTTGCTGGTATATTGACTTCTGTAACACCCTGTTCATTGTCGAATGTACCGCTTATAATTGGTTATGTTGGCGGTGTCGGTGAAAAAAATACAAAAAGAGCGTTTATATATTCTGCCATATTTTCACTTGGAACAGCGGTTACTTTTGTTCTGTTAGGAATAATAGCAACATCGGCGGGTAGATTAATGGGAACATCATCTTCTATCTGGTATTTGTTACTTGGCGTTTTGATGGTGCTTATGGCTCTACAAATATGGGAAATATTTAATTTTATCCCATCAATAAATTTATTATCAAAGAATAAAAAGAGAGGATTTATAGGGGCATTTCTGGCGGGTATTCTTGGAGGTATATTTTCATCCCCATGCTCAACTCCTGTACTTATTGCTATGTTGGCTATTGTGGCAGGGGAGGGAAATCTTGTATGGGGTATCATACTGATGTTACTTTATTCCATTGGACATAGTACACTTGTCATGGTAGCAGGAACATCGGTAGGTTTTATTCAAAAAATCAACAGTAGTGATAATTATAAAAAGACGGCGACTATTTTGAAAATTGTAATAGGGGCTGTAATTCTACTGATTGGTTTATATATGTTTTGGCTTGCATTTTAACAAAAATATCATTTATGGAGGTAAACATTATGGCATTATTTAACTTAGGAAAGAACAAAGAGGAGGAAAACAAAAAGCCAGTTTGTGCTTGCAACGGTGGATGCTCAACGAGCGAAAGTGATAAAATCGAAAATGATTGCTGCAATGCAGCAAAAGATGGTATCTGTTGCATTAAGGTACTTGGTTCTGGATGTAAAAGCTGCCATGCTTTACTGGAAAGCACTAAAGAAGCAGTAAAAGCAATGGGATTATCCGTAGAAGTAGAATATGTGACCGATATGCAAAAAATTATGGAATACGGTGTAATGAGTATGCCCGCCCTTGTAGTAAATGAAAAGGTTGTTTCTATGGGAAAGGTTTTGAAAAGCGGAGATGTGGAAAAGTTATTGCACAAATTAGGCTTTTAAAGGAGATATTTTATGAGTAAGGAAAAAGGTAATATCAGTGCTTTTCAAAAGTATTTAACAGTATGGGTAATTCTCTGCATGGTAATTGGGGTATTGATTGGCAAGTATTTGCCAATCATCCCTAATTTCCTTAACCGATTTGAATATGCTAAAGTGTCAATTCCAATGGCATTATTGATTTGGCTGATGATTTATCCCATGATGATGAAAGTGGATTTTCAAAGTATAAAAGATGTTGGTAAAAATCCGAAGGGATTATTTGTTACTTGGGCAACAAATTGGCTTATTAAGCCTTTTACAATGTATGGCATTGCAAGTGTATTCTTTTTTGTGATTTTCAAGGAATTTATAACACCAGAACTTGCAACGGAATATCTTGCAGGGGCTGTCCTGCTTGGAGCAGCACCTTGTACGGCAATGGTTTTTGTTTGGAGTTCTTTGACAAAAGGAAATCCTGCCTATACCGTAGTGCAGGTAGCGACAAATGACCTTATTATTCTTATAGCATTTGTACCGATTGTGAAATTTTTACTAGGTGTATCGAAAGTTTCAGTTCCGTGGAATACACTTATTCTCTCGGTTGTATTATTTGTAGTTACGCCGCTTATAGGGGGGATGTTCACACGTTATCTTATTATTCAGAAAAAGGGCAAAGACTATTTTGATAACACTTTTACACATAAATTTGACAATGCTACAAGTGTCGGACTTTTATTGACGTTAATAATGATTTTTTCTTTTCAAGGAAACACTATTTTACAGAATCCGTTACACATTATTTTGATTGCAGTACCGCTTATTTTACAGACACTTTTAATATTTGCAATCGCATATATAGCTTGTAAATTTTTAAAATTACCATATAATATTGCCGCTCCTGCGGGCATGATAGGGGCATCAAATTTCTTTGAACTTGCAGTTGCAGTCGCAGTTGCTTTATTTGGAACGAGTTCGCCCGCAGCATTGGCTACTACAGTAGGTGTATTGACGGAAGTGCCTGTTATGCTATTCCTTGTAAGAATTGCAAATCATACGAAAGGTTGGTTTAAAAATGAATAAGAAAAAAATAGCGTTTATATGCGTACACAATTCCTGCCGAAGTCAAATAGCAGAAGCTCTTGGAAAACATTTTGCAGGGGAAAAGTTCGACTTTTATTCCGCAGGAACAGAAACAAAACCTCAAATCAATAAGGATGCTGTACGCATTATGAAAAAACTTTATGGAATTGATATGGAAAAGGAACAATATTCTAAATTGATTTCAGATATTCCTACGCCCGATATTGCGATTTCAATGGGATGTGACGTAGGGTGTCCATATATAGGAAGAGCCTTTGATGATAATTGGGGACTTCCAGACCCAACAGGAGAAAGTGATTCTATGTTTGAAACAGTAATCAAAGAGATTGAAAAAAGAATATCGGAATTGTCAGATACTCTTTAAAATCTCTCGAATAAAGTAGGAAGCAAACGAAAGCTGTTACTCTTTCGTCTGCCCTTTTGCGGCACAGATTCCATTGATAGTACCCTTAATAATTGTAAGTTCGTTATCATTGAATGTGTCAAGTACAGTATCAATCTGTCTACGAATAGTTGATTTGTCTGTTTTCTTGTCTGGAAAGATGTATTGGTCAGCCGATATATCAAACATAGTAATCAGACGTACAAATAGTTGAAAACTTGGGTGTTGTCCCTCGTTTTCAATAGATTGAATGTGTCTTGGAGCAAGGTCAAGAATTTCAGCTAATTGCTCTCTGGTAATTCCTTTAGCTTCACGAGCATTTTTTATTGCTTGACCTAGTGCCATAAAATCGAAATTTTTGATAGTATTCATATTTTCCACCTTCGTACATATAAATTTTTCATTCTATAATTGTACGGAAATGTGGTTTCTTATTAAACGAGATAAAATTTCTTGTTGATAGAGATTTAATATCTTATATATGGAGATTTTAGCTCGGAATGTAAAGGAGATGGTTGCGATTAAATGTGAGTGGATGTTGTGTCCTATCTGCGGTAACAAAACCCGCAACAAAATCAGAAAGGATACAGTCTTAAGAAATTACCCTTTATATTGCCCCAAATGTAAACAAGAAAGTTTGGTTGAAGTAAAGGATTTACAAATAATTGTCATTAAAGAGCCAGACGCTTTAGACGCAGAGCCGATGAATTTGTGAATATCACAGAGCATCGGCTCTTTCTTTAATCAGGTAGGACAAGCCCACCGAATAAAAAAAACGATGTTTCGGTGAGCTAATTTGTCATGCTCTGACCTCTCTCCGACTTCGCTTTTGGAAGTTTGGAGGGATTTTTATTGCTTGCAAGCAGCAACTTCTATTTACATATACCACATAAAGGATGGACGGGTAAACCGTTAAAAAAATCCTTATCAGCACAAGGGAGCTTTGCACCCTGCGAGTAGAAGTCAAATTTCTATATATTAGAAATATAATCTCCATAAACCGTAAAGGTCTAACAGCCTTTGCGGTTTTTCTTTTGTCGATTTTTGCAGTAATACGTCGCAAGGTTGTTTCTAACGCCCACTGCCGTTCGCCGCCTGCCAATCTGGATTTTCAAAAAAATTCAGATTGGAGGTAAAGGAAATGTCATTCAATTATGGCAGAGAAGAAAGGAAATGGCGGCTCTGGAAAGAAGCCGAAGAAAAGCAGTTACGGAGCTTGGGTGTCAGCGAGGATACTATCGAGCAGCTCCACACTCACGATTGGGAAGTTTTTAATTCTGACAGGAAGTATTACCGCAGGCTAAAAGATGCAGGTACATATCTTGAAGAATTTGCCGAGGATGCGGCACAGCCCGAAGTAAAGACGGTAGAGGATTTTCTTGACAGCATCGAAAATCAGCATCTATATCATGTTTTGATTAAGGTGGACAGGCTTACCCTGCAAATCATTGTGATGAAAATGCAAGGCTATTCTACACATGATATAGCGTCGTTGCTTGGGATGACCGAACAGGCAATTTACAAGCGTGTGAACAGGCTCAAAGAAAAAATTAAAAAAATTTTAAAGTAGCGTCCAAAAACGGACGTTGCCGAGGACTATGGGGTGTAAGGCAAAAAAAGCCTTTACCCCATTTTCTTTTGTATAACGAAAACGGGACAGCTCTTTGAAAACTGAATACTCATTCGTCAAACACTTCCTCTTTGTGATTGTGAGAGCATAAGCGTGTGCAGCGGTACGCCATGACCTGCCAAAAGGCAACGAGCGGTAAATACCGACTGAAAATATCGGGTAGCTCCCGATTCCGCCATAACCCGCAAAGAGAATAATGGTACTCCCGTCTTGAATGTTTATAGCATTAGGCGGCTCTGTCAGACCGACAGTTGGGGTGGAACTCCCGTGGCGTCAGTTCGCTGCTGACCGTTTGGCGACTTCCCTTGCGTTTATCGCAATGGCATTTTCGGGGTGTCGAGGACAAATAGAAAATGCTTTTTATCATAAAGCCAGATGCAAGGCGGTCTATGGAATCCCCTACGGGGATACCTTGATGCCATACGGCAGTAAAGAGGAAAACAGGGCTTGTTTTATGCTCTCCCGACCTTAAATGCTTCCTTGTGTCTGGCTGCTACATAGGCAGGATATATCTGCCTAAATCCAAATAGGAGGTCAATACACTATGGATAGAATTATAAAGCGTGGCGACATCTACTACGCAGAGCTTAATCCCGTTATCGGCTCGGAGCAGGGCGGCACACGACCCGTACTTATCATATCCAACAACACGGGCAATAGGTTCAGCCCGACAGTCATTATTGCCGCCATTACGAGCAGACCAAAAAAAGGAAAACTGCCGACACATTTTTGTTTGGATGGAATAGCAGGGCTTCCCGCAGATTCCATTATTTTATTTGAACAGATACGCACAATAGATAAAAAGCGGCTGAAAGAGAGGATGGCACAGCTTGATGAGCGGTGCATGGATGAAATCACATTACCCCTGCTTATCAGCATCGGCGTTAAGAATATGCAGAAAGCAGACAGGAGGGCAGAGAATGTTTGAGGATAGGATTACAGCATTAAATAAGGAAGAAACAGAAATTCCACTGCCGTATGAGAAACGGATTTATACGGTAGATGAGATACAAGACATTTTGGGCATAGGCAGGAACGCCGCATACAACCTTGTTAAGTCGGGGGTGTTCCACAGCGTCCGCATAGGTGGAAATATCCGCATATCGAAAAAGAGTTTTGATGAATGGCTTGATAATGAAATGAACTCTTGTCAAGTGTGCGAATCCGTCTGAAAAGCTGATTTTGTACGTTTCACATTTGACCCGTGATGCAATACTATATAGCCAAGCAAAGATGCTTGGCTATATAGCAGGCTGCAACGGCTGACGAGCCGAATATAAACATCACGGAGGTAAATCAATGTGCAAAAATAAAACAGTTGGGGGCAGCATAACTTCTCCCCCTCTTACTACATACGAGAAGCGGGTATATACCGTAGACGAGATACGCAGTATCTTAGGCATAAGCAGGACAGCCGCCTATGATTTGGTAAAACAGGGTTGTTTCCATTGCATCAAAGTAGGCAGGAATTACCGTATATCTAAAGAGAGCTTTGACAGATGGCTTGGCTTCCAGAGGGAGGTGCAGGCTGATGAATAAGAAAAGTATGTCCGTTACGGAAATGCGGCTGTTGCTTGGGATTGGGAAAACAGATTCCTACTGGCTTGTAAAGAAAGGATATTTTGAAACAGTCATTATTGCAGGAAAAATGCGTGTGATAGTGGACAGCTTTGAAAAATGGTATGATAATCAGCTCCATTATAAAAAGGTTGACGGCACTCCCCCAGGGAAGAACTGGACAGGCATCACATTTTCTGTTCGGGAAGTGGCAGAGCTGCTCTGCATTTCTGATAGCAGCGTTTACGAGCTGTTAAAGAAAAATGTGTTCCGTACCGCACGGGTGGGGCAGGCTACAAGGATTTATAAAGACAGCTTTGAGGAATGGTATCAATCCCAGACCTATTACATAAAAGCTGACGTACATAAGGAGGTTATAGACTTATGAAAGAACATATTGCAGAGATGGACGGGGTTTTAAAGACCGCCCAGAACAAGAAAAGCTATTCCGTTGCGGAAATTCAGCAGATACTTGGCATAAGCCGACCTACCGCTTACGCACTGATAAAGAAGAATTTGTTTCAGAGCATCCGCATGGGCAACGGCATCCGAATTGTAAAAAGCAGCTTTGACGCTTGGCTCGACAGCACAATGTAAGGAGGTGAGAAAGCATGGCATCAATCGTAAAGAGAAAGAACCGTTATTCCGTAGTTTATACCTATACGGATGAAAACGGTGTGAAAAGGCAGAAATGGGAAACCTTTGCCACCAATGCTGAAGCAAAAAAGCGTAAGGTGCAGGTAGAATTTGAGCAGGAAACAGGAACATTTACCATCCCTACTGCAAGTACCGTCAGCGACCTGCTTGAAGAATATATGTCCATTTACGGTGTGAACACTTGGGCAATGTCAACTTATGAAGCAAGAAGAAGTTTGATTTTCAATTATATCAATCCGATTATCGGGGATATGAAACTGGAAGAGGTGACACCGAGGACGATGGATAAATATTACCAGAGCCTGCTGACTGTTAAGGCAAAGGTAGTCAACAACCGCAAGCCGAACCATGAATACCTCACAGCCCATACAGTAAGGGAAATCCATAAACTGCTCCGCAATGCTTTCAATCAAGGTGTAAAATGGGAGCTGATGTCAAGGAATCCCGTACAAAATGCCACTCTCCCGAAAGAAGAACACAAGGAGCGTGACATATGGACAGTCGAAACCTTATTTAAGGCATTGGAGGTCTGCGATGATGATAACCTGTCACTGGCGTTAAACCTTGCTTTTTCCTGTTCCCTGCGTATGGGAGAGATGCTCGGTCTGACTTGGGACTGTATTGATATTTCCGAACGGAGCATTAAGAACGATTGTGCTTACATTTTCGTAAATAAGGAGCTGCAACGTGTCAACCGCAATGCTCTGGAACAGTTAGGCGAAAAGGGTGTAATGTTCAAGTTCCCGCCTGCGGTGGCAAGCACACACACTGCTCTGGTGCTGAAAGAGCCGAAAACAAAGACCAGTATCCGAAAGATTTTCCTGCCTAAGACGGTTGCGGAAATGCTTGTGAAAAGGCATGAGGATATAGAAAACCTCAAGGAGCTGTTCGGGGAGGAATATATGGACTTCAATCTGGTATTTGCTTCTTCCTGCGGCAGACCCATTGAGGGACAGGTCATCAATCGGGCATTGGCAAAACTCATTAAGGATAATGATTTGCCGCCAGTCGTCTTTCACAGCTTCCGCCATTCAAGCATCACTTATAAGCTGAAGCTCAACGGCGGCGACATGAAATCCGTGCAGGGCGATTCTGGACACGCACAGGTCAAGATGGTAGCTGATGTGTATTCCCATATTATAGACGATGACAGACGGATAAATGCACAGAGGTTTGAAGAACAATTTTACCAAAGCAAAAATGCTCCCGCTGCGGAGGAAGTGCAGGAAGAAACAAAGGCTGAAACGGCATCGCAGACAGACCAAGAAATGCTTCTAAAGCTGCTTGCCAATCCAGAGATGGCGGCGTTGCTGAAATCACTTGCAAAAAACTTATAAGGATTATAAAGGCAATCTTTTTTAGGTTGCCTTTTATTGACTGATTTTTCGGTGAATCAAATTGGAGTAATAAGTCTTTTCCTTTAGACAAGAATAGAGTATAATCTTGTTAAAGTCTTTATTTGATTTATTATAATGATTGGATGAGGTTAAAATGAAAATAGGTCAGAACACTTATAAGCTAATATTATTAGATACGAACGCATTAAGGGAAATAGTTACAAATACCAATCTTTCTGGAAAGGGATTTCTCCAAACTTTTTTTACTGGTGAAAGCAGTTATGCCCCCTGTTTTTCAATTTATAATGTGATTGAATTGATGCCTTATGAAGATATTTATGAGAAATTTTTGGAATACTTTTCGATAATTCCTTGTCTGATGACTTTTCCAGCTAAGAGTATTTTTCAAGTGGAAGTTGATTGTTATACGAAAGGAATACCTTTTGAGATTACCAATCAAGTTGCTTATGCGTTTACTCCACTTTCAACAGAAATAGGTTATAACTGTAAGCATTTTTTTGATAATCTTGTAAATCAGACAAGTTTAATGGATACTATTCATTCAGAAATAAATAATTTCCCCTCTATTGCTAAAGACTGGGAGTTTAAAAGAGATAATACAAAATGGATGTTAAAACAGCAGCATTTGCCATTAAATATGATTGATGATAAATTTTATAAATTTCATGAAGCACAAACTGTTGTAAAAGATTTAGTTAATTTTGGTATCCCTGTTACTTCTAATATAGATATATCAAAGCTACCTGCATCAAGGATGATGGAATATTCACAGTTTTTGCGTATTTTTAAAACTCAAAAGACTATAAAGCCAAATGATGTAATGGATGTATTGATTAGTAGTATTGCACCTTATGTTGATGCTGTTATCACAGAAAATTTTCAAGCAGATGTCTACAAAAAAGCGAAGAAGTTAATTCCGCAGATTAAAGAATTAGAAATATACCGGTTAAAAGATATACGGATGGATGCTTGATAGAAAAAAATGTATAGGAGAAACAGTCAGAACTAATACATAAAGTTTGAGGTTCCAATCTGGTACTTCAAAATGGAAAGGATGATAAAGATGGCAGATATGGAACAAAAAACTTTAGTAGAGGTTAATAACAGTGTCCAAGAGCCAAATACTGAAACAACTCAATTTGATATAAAAAGCATGATTTATGTTGTTCGTAATCAGCAGGTTATGATAGATAGTGATTTAGCGATGTTATACCAAGTAGAAACTAAAAGGCTCAATGAAGCAGTGAAAAGAAATATAGCTCGTTTTCCAGAAGAATTCCGTTTTCAACTAACCGCAGAAGAAACAGAATCTTTAAGGTCGCAATTTGCGACCTTAAACGAAAATGATGGTCGAGGGAAACATCGTAAATATTTACCCTATGTTTTTACGGAACAGGGAATCGCCATGTTGTCTGCTGTTTTACGAAGTGATGTAGCTATACAAGTAAGCATTAGTATAATGAAATCTTTTGTAGAGATGCGGCGTTTTATAGCTAATAATGCCTTGCTTTTTGAACGTATCAGCACAGTAGAATTACGGCAATTAGAATATCAGAAACAGACAGACGAGAAATTAGAGCAGATATTTGAGTACATATCCGAACATGAGGAATCCAGCCAAAAGGTATTTTTTGACGGACAGATTTATGATGCGTTCAGTTTGATAGTGAATTTGATTCAAAAAGCAGAGATAGAAATCACTCTCATAGATGGATATGTGGATGTTGGGACATTGAATCTGCTTTCAAAGAAAAAGTCTGATGTTGCAGTTACAATTTATACGCAGAAACAGACGAAGCTAACGAAAGCCGATGTTAAGAATTTCAATGCACAATACCCGACATTGAAGATAAAATATACCAAAGTATTCCATGACAGGTTTTTGATTCTTGACCAAGCGACAGCCTATCATGTAGGAGCATCATTGAAAGATGCAGGAAAAAAGTGTTTTGGAATCAATTTAATTCAAGATGCAGGCATCATCAAGGACATCCTGCAAAGGTTGGAACTGGAAGCAGAGGAATGAGAAACTCTTTGAGGTCGCAATTTGCGACCTTAGAAAATCCAAACAGCTTAAACTATTCTGGGATTAGTTGTGAAATGCAGGTATTAACCGGGAAAGGCTTTACAGCGTGACATTTCCCTAAATTCAATTCCCTTGCTAATCGCTTGCTAAATGGAGCATCTAAAACGCCTTAAAATCAGCAGTCACAGGTCGGTACGAGATAACATTTTGAATCCGTGACAAGCAAGGAAATAAAGGGATTAGATAACACTAAGAGGGAGCTGCCTGCTGGCAAATGGTTCTACTCCTAAGCGGAACGTCGCAGGTTCGACTCCTGTCTGGGACGCCACAAACAACGCTGAAAGCCTTGATTTTTCTAGGTTTTCAGCTTTTTTAATTCTGGCGTTTCTATCCTAGCTGAAAAGGGGAGCTATTTTTCTTTATGACTTCAATTCGATACTTTATAAAGACTTTTTAAGGAAGTAGGTTTGCTAACACTTTTTTATTTTTGATGAAAAAATTCTGGATTTTTGAAAATTTGCTAACACATTTGAAAAATTACTTTTTGAGTGTTTGCTTTAAAAGCTGTTCTTTCATCTCTGGCGAAAGGGATTTAAACAGCTCCAACAATGCCATATCGCTGTCCGAAAAACCAGTATCTTGCGGTTGATTGCTGGTATCTTCATTGAGAGTGGAATAAAATTCTTTGTCCATTTTCTGTGCGTTGAAACGTCTGTCCTCGTCAATGATTTTGGAATAAACATCTGTAACCATTTCTGCCTCTGCATGTCCTGTATCACCCTGTACGGATTTTACATCACCGTTTGTCATTTTCAGTTTGTAACCTGTACTCAAATGACGTAAGCTGTGGAATACCACAATTTCATAGTCGTTTTCTTCACAGAGTTTTTGAAACCTATCTCTGACAATGCGGCTTTCTACGGGATTTCCGTTTTCTAAGGCAATGACAAGGTTATAATCGTTATATGCACTACCGAGAAATTCTTTTAATTCCTGCTGGTCTTTTTTGTACTGTACCAGTAGTTGTGCAACGGTTCTAGGCAGCCAGACGGTTCTGTTACTTGTTTCCGTTTTTGGTGTTTTCAAAACAAGTCTTGTCGTACAATGAGGTTTCTGTGTAGGAAAGATTTTAATAATGTCTTTTTCTTTCAATTTCTGCATAGCCGCAGCATTTACTCTTGAAAGCTCTTTATTGATGATTACCCTTGCATTATCCGTAGCAATGGATTCTTCATCAATAATCACATCTTCCCATGCAAGACCCGTAATTTCACCAATACGCATTGAACAGGAAAAAGCTAAGTGCATACAGATGGAAAGTAAATCATCTTCCGCAGCCTGTACCGCTTGACGGAATGTCTGTATACTCCACACTTTACGTCTGACTTTTGGAACTTTTGGTAAAGTCGCCAATGACGCAGGATTTCTCTTGCTTGTGTCTATGTACTCCCAACGGATAGCTTGATTCAAGGCGCAGCGGATAATATCATGTATCTTTTTGATGTTCGCAGGCTGCACACAACGACCAGTTGCTTTTCTGTTTGAACGTGGTACTTCTGGTACGCTCAACAAATCATTGTAGTATTTTGATAAGCCTTTTGTTGTAATCTCATTGAGTTTCCAATCACCAATAATCGGATTGATATAATTCTCAATACTGCTTACCTTACTGCTGAATGTGCTAGGCGACCACTTAGATGTACCGTAGAGATTGACGAAAATTTTTAGGAAGTCACGCAATGTAATTTCCTCGTCAGCAACTTCCAGCTCTTTTTTTGAATCCTCAATCTGGCGTGCAAATTGTTCCTCTAAAGGAACTAATACATAACCATATTTTTCTTGATAGTATTCTACGAAGGCTTTTCGCTGCTTTGCCTCTTTTCTTGTTTCCAGCGTGTCCCATTTTTGTTTTCTCTTACCTGTATTGTCTAAGTACCAATAAATAACGGAAAAAGTTGATTTTCTTTGTTTGATTGTAGCCATAATTTCTCTCCTTAATAGTCAAATTTGATTCAACCATTTATCGAAAGAAATTTTTGATACTCGTATGACTTTACCAACACGGACATAATGAAACTGACCGCTTTTCACCAATGAATAAGCTGCTTTCTTACTAATATTCAGTTGTTCAGCAATTTCCTCCACTGTATAAGTCTTTTTTTCCTTTTTTAGAGGGTGTGCATTTTGTGTATCACTTATCACTAAAAAGACTCCTTTCTTTGTGACAGCAACAAAACACACTCGCTTAATGAAATCATTATAGCATAACTTCACAAAAAGCGAACATACATTTTGCTGCTGAAAATATCTTTTTTCTAACAATCAAATAGCTTTGGAAAAGCTCACTGGACTTTCACCATTCCCATTCTGATGGGTGAACCGTGTCATACGGGTGTATCATTATACAGATATACAGGTCATGGCAGGACGACCATTCCAAAAGTCGCTCACGGATCATTGCATGAATCGCTCACTTTGTTTTGAAAGGTCATGGCGTACAATATCCGTCGGCTCGCTGCATATCAAACGTATCTGATTGTTTATTCAGTTTTCAAAGACCACTCGACTGTGTTTGCCAGTCTATGAAAATCTACTATCGAATAATAGACTTTCATAGAATGACAAGCAGAGGGAAAGGGAGGAAAGCTCTGCCCGTCAGAATTGTTAAACTACGATAATCTCAAAGTTTGCAATCATATCCATAACCGCAGCCTGTATTCTGCCTTTTAGTTCAGAATCGACTACCATATAGACATTACCGTACTCGTCGTACAATTTGCGTAGGCTCAACTTTGATATGTAACTGTCATAGAAATTCAAGATTTCCTGTATTGCGGTTTCATCACCATTGGTAGCCGCCACAATCACAGCAAACGGTATACGTTTTGTGTTATTTTCCACACTTATTCCTCCTCCATCATTTTTCGTATTTCTTCCAGAGTGCTTGTCCTGTGACGGTAAACAGTGGAGCGAACCACGTTCATAAGCTCTCCGATTTCTGCGTCAGACATATCCATAAAGTATGACAACAAAATAATATTGCGCTTTCTCTCTGGTAAACATTTAAGAGCTTTGCTTAACTGGTCGTCAGATACTTGTACTTCCATGCCAAGAACATTGAACACGGTATAATCGCAGGAATAATTATCGTAAACGCCAGCTTTATTCAATTCCAAATCCGATACATCAGAGAAAGGAATTTCATGCTGCAAACGTCTTGAAATACTGCGCTTATACTTCATTGCTGCTCTCTTGATGACTTTTTTCGTAAGGCAATCAAACTGTGCTTGAATAGCCTGCTCGAAAGAAGATGACTTCATATTTTCACCTCCTTTCTGCGTGAGAGTGAGTGAGGGTTGTTTTCCCTCTATCCCCCTTTCCGCACAGTAGCTACCCACGCAGCAGCTATTTGTTGCGCTTTCAGAAAAGAATTTGAAAAATATTTTTAAACAGCAAAAAAGCACAAGAGCATGATGAAAATGCTGTTCTTGTGCTTTAAGAATTATTCCTGTTATATGATGTAAAAAACCACATCCAAAAGTAGATTGTACCGTTATGTAAGTTAAGATTTTTTTGACAGTAACGGATAAATCGAAGAATATCGTCTATATGGTATTTTCAATGCGGCTATCTCCTAGAGCCGCTAAACAAAAACCAATATGCTATTTTCTGCTGGAAAAAAGAAAAAGCGGCTTTTAACCGCTATTTAAATAGAAATGAAATATTTGTACGCAAAAGTGGTACTGCCGATAGCGGTTTTTTTTATTTACCGCTAGGCAGCACTTTTTGATTTTGATACGCATAATAGGAACTAATAAACCATACAATACGTTTTACTATACCTTTCAGAAAATTAATAGGAACAGTAAAATGTGGTGAGGTGATTACATATGCGTAAAAAAGAAGATAAATACGATTTTAGAGCTTTTGGTCTTGCCATCAAAAAGGCTCGTATGAAAAAAGGTTTGACCCGTGAACAAGTGGGAACAATGATTGAGATTGACCCTCGTTACTTAACAAATATCGAGAATAAAGGGCAGCACCCAAGTTTACAGGTGTTCTATGACCTTGTATCATTACTGGAAGTTTCCGTTGATGAATTTTTCCTGCCTGCGTCTGATCTAGTGAAAAGCACCAGAAGACGACAGTTGGAAAAACAGCTTGATAGCTTATCTGATAAAGATTTAATCATCATGGAAAGCGTTGCTGACGGAATCATAAAATCTAAGGAAGTGGAGGACGAGTAATCCTCCGCTTTTTATCTTTCAAATAAAATAAGCCGATAACCCAAGAATTTTAAGCACTCTCAGTGTTATCGGCTCTGCGTCTTAGCGTCTGGCTCTATAATGGTTATTTGCTGTCTTTTTACATTGATGATACTTTCCTGTTTGCATTTAGGACAGAACAAAGGGAAGTTTATCAATTCTGTATCTGGTCTTACTTTTGTTCGTGTCTTATTTTTGCAAATAGGACACATTACCCAAGTTTCTTTATCCATTTAATAAATTCACCTGCCTTATAATATCGGAATACAAAATTCGCATAAATGATTAGCAACTTTATTATAGACATAGCGTTCAATAATTGGTCGCTTATCGTCCACTGATAAATCTGCGGTTAGATTTTGGATATTTTTCCAAAATTGCAACACATCTTGTTTAGTATGACTGACCTCAAATATCGCATATTTCCCATCATCAATTTTGCGAGTAGCTAGGTTTATTTCCGATTTTTTATCTATGACAAGTCCTACATCATATCTTAGTCTATTAGTAGGTGTAAGGGCAGGATTATCTAATGCAATCCCTAAAATAGTGGTTTCTTCTGTAAACAATTTGTTCTTTCTCAAAAACTCTTTAAAATCTTCCATTAACTTTTCATTTTGTTTGCCATATTCACCTGTATTACGCATATAAGCGATTGTAATATCTTTAAATTCTTCTATTTTCAAATCATTACCTCCAAAAATAAAATTGTTGATGTCGACTTCAACACGTAAATAGTAAGGGCAATTAAAATGATTTTCAACAACTTTTTTAAAATGATACATAATTTCTTCTTGTCGTTGATCTGGCAAGTATACCAGAACACGACGGAAGAAAATTTCCATCTAAAAAATTTTATTGCAATTTCAAAACAAACTATTGAAATGGTAATCATCAAAATGATGGGAAACATTAGATTTTCAACTAATCCAGTAGCAATTATACAAAATATGAGATTCAAATACTTCCCTCTATCCAATCAGTTACAATTTTTCTATCAGAATCACTCATAAATGAATGTTCACTTTCTTTTGCTATGTATAATTGGCAATTAAATTTCATTGAAAAATGACGAACAATTTCTATTGATTGCAATATATCTTTGCTGCCATACATAATATCTGTTGGTATATCCCAGTGTTTAATAGGATTGTCTTTTACATATTGGTAGTATTTCCATGATAAAGTTTCAATCGGTGTTTCGATTTTTTGTTTTTCCTTTAATTCATTCTCGCTTACATCAAACCATGAAAACATATTATGTATTAAATAATCCATATCTAGTATAGGCGAAAGAAAAAGAGATTTTTCAATATTTCTGTTCTTATAAGCGTGCAGACTGAAATATGCGCCTATGCTGCAAGCATATAAATAAATTCTATCCCAGTTACATTGAACATATTTCCAGATACATTCTAAATCATGTATTCCATTCCATATATTACATTCTATATCTTTGTTTTTTCTCTCGCCATGAGATGGCAAATCAAAGCTGATAGTTTGATAACCTTTTCTTTCAGCAATATTTGCAAAAAAAAGAGCTTCTTCTTTGTTCCCGTTTTTTCCATGAACATAAATATATATTTTCTCCGATTTTTTGCCCCAAACGATAGTCGGTATAGAATCAACCAAAATTAAATTTCTTTCCATATAGCACCTCCTTGAAAATAGTAACATTGCAAAGTAAGCACTACAATATAATGTTATTTACAGACTTATTTTTTACATAAAAGAGAAGAGGTCGCACAGTGGCAAACCTCTTCCTAAAATTACTTATATATTATCTTTTTAATTGAATGAATGGATAAGAAATAGCTTTTTGATAATTCTTCAAGGCTTTTCCCGTGTTTATAATCCATTCTGATTTTTTTATTTCTTTTTTCAATCTCACGCTTATAGCCACTCAATTCTCCCCAACCTTTTTTATTCTCATTCCTAGATGGTATATAAATATAACCGCCTTGAATGTAATTTTGCAATTCTTCAATCAGAGAGATAGGAAGTATTGAGTTTGCTTTTATATATTTCATGCAGGCTCACTCCTTTAACATCTTATTGTTAAAAGCAAAGCCAGCATTTACGCTTTCTTACTCCATGCAAATTGCGTATATATTTACTGACTTTGCATGGAGTAAAACATCATTTTTTCGTTTCTTGTTTTGACACATTATATCATCACCTTAATTTCTAGCACATTTGTTATTGTAATTCGTCAATTTTTCCTGCCTGTATTGCCTTTATATTTTTAGAGATTTTTTCTTTCGACCAGTTCCACCATTGAATACTTAATAATGATGAAATAGTTTCGTCAGAAAAGCGTTTTTTAATTGGTTTTGCAGGAACACCACCTACAATAGTATATGGTGGTACGTCTTTGGTAACAACAGCACGTGTACCGATAATTGCCCCATCACCGATACTTACACCTGCTAATATAACAGCCTCATATCCAATCCATACATCATTACCAATAATAATGTCACCTTTATTGTCCCATGATTGAGTAACATTCTTCTTATCCAAATTCCATTCCTCAAAAAATAATGGAAATGGATAAGTTGATAATGAAGATAATGTATGATTAGCACTATTAAATAAGAATTTAGCACCACAGGCAATCGAGCAAAATTTCCCGATTATTAACTTATCGTGATTTATAGGATAGTGATATAATACATTATTTTTTTCAAATAGCGTTGGGTCATTTACAAAATCATTATACATTGTGTAATCGCCAACTTCTATATTAGGATTTTTGATTACATTTTTTAAATAAATTGTTTCTTTATCCCCAGTACGTGGATAAATTTTATTTTCTGGAATAGTCATTTAAAGTCCTCCTATCATTGCTAAAATATAATAACCATTCCAGTTAAAACAATGCAGCGTTTCATTTCAACCACCTCTCTTTAAGATAGAATAATTATATACATTCTCTTATATAAAATCAACTTTACTTAACAATCTTCCAGTTACTATCCTTTTCCAGCGTCAAGTCAAACTGTGAAATCTGCGTTGCCTTTGTTCGCTGGTCGAGATACTTCACTGACACCGATACCTTGACCTGCTCCCCGTCTTTGGTGAGGATAGGGTTTACCAGTTCCGAGAACGCATAATCGCAGTTCACAGGGGAAAGGGCATTGCCAGACACATAATAGGCAAGTTCTTTTTCCGTTGCGGTAGGATAGAGTTTGAAGAAAGTTTCCAAGAACTCTGTCACTTCCTCCGCTGTGGCAGCGTCCACCGTTCCGTCGGATTCCTGTGCTTTTGGTTCATAGCTGGATTTTGACGGTATGCTGCTGATGGTCGGATTCTGGGTGATAACCATGTTCCCGTCGCTATCTACATGAACCACTACCATGTAAGCGGAAGTGTATCTGGCAGACTGTTCACCCTCCGTTACCGTCTGATCTACGGAGTAGACAACGGTAAAGTCGTCTGTTCCAGCCTGTTCTACTTCCCATACCGTTACATCAGTCACCGCAGAGCTTGTGGGTATATCCTGCCGAACCGTATCTACATTCAAGTCCTGCAAGCTCTGTGTCAGATAGCTGCTGATGGCAGCGGTTCTTTTGTCAATGGATTCCTGCGTATTGCTCCATGAATAGTAGGACTTTGCAAAGCCTTTGATAAAATTCTCGATTCTGTTGGTATCGACAATGCGCTGTTCAATGACTTCCTTTTCATGTACCGTGTGCATATCAATAGCAGTAAAATTTTTATATACGCCAAAGCTGACGCTTGCAAGCAGCACCAGCCACAAAGTAATCACAGATTTTTTATGCGTGCCTACTTTCATCACAGGCAGTTTCTTCTCTTTTTTTGGTTTCGATTCTTTCTCTTTTTTTGGTTTCGATTCTTTCTCTTTTTTCTTGAATATCATAGCACCATTCCTTTCTATTTTGTCTTTACCCGTCCTGCGCCAATCAAATGCTGCTGCCAGTACGAGCTTGTCAAATCTGCATATCTGATAGGGTTTCCTGCGTGATACATTCTGCTGTTTCCTGCGTAGATACCGACGTGTGTTACATACGTTCCAGCATTGTAAGTGGAATGGAAGAACACCAAGTCGCCAGCTTTTGCCTGTGACAGCGGCAGGTGCTGGGTGGCGTCATACTGCGCCTGTGCGGTACGGGGCAGGCTGATACCAGCCTTTCCATAGCACCACTGAACCAGACCGCTGCAATCAAAGGACGTATTAGGGTTGCTGCCGCCATAGACGTATTTCCAGCCTTGATACTTCAATGCTTCATTAAAGATTGCCTGTGCGGTAGCGTCGCTGAAACTGGGGACAGCCAGATACTGCTTGACGAGCCGCACATAGAACATATTCCCGTACTTGTAACGCCAGCCGCCATTTTCCTTAATGGAAATCTCGTTTTTATAGGTAACTTTCACGCCGCCTGATTTTTCTTTCGCAAAGTTGACCGCCAGCTCATAGGTGTATTTCTTTCCGTGTCCTGCCACATAGTCGATAAAGCCGCCGCCATAGTTATAGGCTTTT
>OCAE01000171.1_pt1 | contig 59010 bp, 53 predicted proteins | sample 1495581 | NCBI WGS metagenome assembly OCAE01 (sample SAMEA2580278, study PRJEB22360) | human gut metagenome | biome: human gut; feature: human-associated habitat; material: faeces | place: Denmark | collected 2008/2010 | reverse complement strand
CGCTATTTTATCCAGCATTATAAAAGAAAAGGCGGTCACCCGCCTGATCTTGAAATTGATCCTCTCCACATTTTTATCTACAATCCTTACACCAAGATTGGTTACGTATTGTGCCATCTCCCATTTTTCGATAACCAAATTCACTTATTGGCTTCTTTTTTCCACATTTTGGACATACTCGAGTAGGCTCACTACCATTATAACCGTTTGCTTGGATTATAGGTCTCTTATCATTTTTGTTCATAAATTCACCTCCTCTTTACGAAAGCTTAATTAAATTGAAAATCCATTTTAACCAGCATCTTACAGATTGTGATCTTCTTACTATCTGACTCTCATTACATACATTCAACTCTCTCATTCTTTTTTGTATTATTTCTTTTTCAGGTAATTCTCCAAAATTTTCAACAATCAAATCAAAGAATTCAGAAAATATTTGATGTTCTAAAATAAGAGATACTAATTTTAATTGTCGTTGCTTATACTGCATTTTATAAATTTTCTTGCCTAAACTTGTTAAAACAGATTTCGCTTCATTCTCTTCTGTCTTTATTTTTTCAAATAATCCTAAATACTTACCTGCATTATAGTAATATTGTGATTGTCTATAAACTGGTTTATTGTTACTAAAATTAAAACCAAAATGCATTAACTCTGCTATTTCTTCATCATTCATTGGATTATCATACATATTTTCTAAAAGTGAAATAATGCGTTCAAATGAATCTGCTTGTACAAATGGAGGAAGATTTTTATTATTTTGATTGTCAGTATATTTAACCCTTGTTTCATTACTAACTTCTATAAGTTCTTCTAATGTTATTTCTGTATCTTGAAGGGAATAGTTCTTATTTTTTATCAATTTAATTGAAGAATAATCATTAATGTCAGTAAATTCATACTCAAATAAGCGATATATTTTATTAGAATAGATCGAAAACACTAATCTAATTGGTTTATTTACTTTAGTTTTCCAAAGTCTATATGGGTAATAAAGTTGTCTCACATGAAAATCGGGGTGTACTACATTTTTTGCTTCCATAATTACTACTGAATCTAAGTTTTCAAATCCACCGTCAATTTCACATTGAGCATTGTTTACTACAATACTTCGCTTTACTCCTCTATGCGTATCTACATTAAAATCGAAAATTCCAGTTCCCATACGGCCATTAAAAGTTCCAACATTTTCATGCGTTTCTAAAAAATCATCAAGAATTTTTGAGAGAATTAATACATTTATTGCATTAGCTTCTGAAGTAATGTTATCCACATCAATACTTTCATACTCAGGTAACTCTACAGAAGTCATTTTTGTAATATGCTCTTCTAATTCTGGAATATCTTGATACAAAAGAAAATCACCTAATACATACGAATGTCTACTGTTAGGTAAAATATTGATTTTATTTTTCTTTAAAATAGAAGGAAGCTGTTCAGAACTATCCCATTTAGACATCAAACGAGGTTCTTTAAATTCTTTAATTTGGGATGCTTCAATATGAAAAATTCCTTTTTCTTCAATTTGGTTTACAATATCATATTTTTCTAATATTTTTTCCCAAGCTTCTTCTACTGATATTTCTTTATTCTTGCTCATAATTGTATATCAACACCTCATTTATCTCGCCTCTAGAATTCCCTTTACTGTTTATAGATCTTTTAGCTTTAATTATCCTTATATTGTAATCTTTGTACAACTCACGAATAAATTCACAATCTGAATTCGATTGTAAGAATTTAATTCCTTTTTTGCTTAATTTGTCACACTCTTTTTTTAATTCTCTTTGTTTATCTGCATTAAACCCATTTTCAGTATATCCAGTAAATGATGATGAAGTTGATATTGGCATATAAGGTGGATCCAGATAAACGATCGCGCCTTTTCTTAACCCTTTTAACACTTCTTTATAATCACCATTTTTAATTGTAATAGCATTATCATTGAAATACTTTGACATTGCTCTAATTACATGTTCATTCACAATATTTGGATTTTTATACTTTCCATAAGGGGAATTGAATTGTCCTGCAGAGTTCACTCTATACAAACCATTATAACAAGTTTTGTTTAAGTAAATAATTCTTGCCGCTTTTTGAACATCTGTCATTTGGCTAAAAAATTCTGTTTTTCTATCATATTCTCTGACCATATAAAAATGTTCGCCTGTATTGTTATCTTTATGAAACTGCAACTCTTTAATCAACTCTTCAGGATGATCTTTTATTACAGTATAAACATTTACTAATTCACTATTATAATCATTTATAATAGCTTTTTTAGGCTGAAATTCAAATAGCACAGCCCCACCACCAATAAAAGGCTCAACATATGTTGAACAATTACTTGGTATCATAGGAATAATTTCATTCAATAGCTGTCGTTTTCCACCGACCCATTTAAGTACTGGGCTTAATAATAAATTCTTTTGATTTGCCATTAAAAACACTCCTTCCTAATCATGGCTATTTTAACATATTCGTAACTAAAACTAAATAGAAAGCCCCCTTCAAAAAAATAAATTTTTTTGAAGTATTTTTAGGAATTTGCTTACTTTAGATCGTATATATAAATAGGAGGTGTATTTTTACATGAATACATATAAATTACAAAACACTACTATTTGGAACTTTCCAGATAGGGGAAACTGGGCTACTCATAAAGGTGATTATAGAGGAAATTGGTCACCACATGTTCCTAAAAATTTAATTTTAAAATATACAGAACAGAAAGATCTTGTACTTGACTGTTTTGTTGGTTCAGGAACCACATTAATTGAAGCAAAATTATTAGATAGAAATGCTATAGGAATTGATATCAATAAAAAAGCTCTTGAAATAACTAGAAATCGATTGAATTTTGATTGCAATAATAATGCACATATACAATTGCATTTAGGTGATGCACAAAATCTAAAAATGGTAAAGGATAATTCGATAGACTTCATTTGTACACACCCACCTTACGCCGATATTATTAAATATAGCAAAAACATAGAGAATGATATATCTAACTTAGAATACAATGAATTTTTAGCACATATGAATCAAGTAAGCAAAGAACTTTATCGTGTCTTAAAGCCATCACATTTTTGTTCTTTCATGATCGGTGATATCAGAAAAAAGGGCAATGTAATCCCATTAGGATTTTTAACTATGCAAACTTTTATAAATAATGGCTTTACCCTAAAAGAAATCATAATCAAAGAACAACATAATTGTAGTTCTACTTCTTATTGGAATGATAAATCTAAAACTTTAGGTTTCTATTTATTAGCTCATGAATATATTTTCGTTTTATACAAGTAAATCCCCATAGCGTGAATACTCCATGAGGATTAACATAACCATTATTGAATAATTAATTCTTTTTTAATTACTTCATCAACAATATTCTCAATCACATTCATCTTTCTTACCCATTCCATTAGATTTTGTTGTTTTAATTGTTCAATAACATGCCATTCAACTTTATATTCTTCCACAAGCAAATCGTGCATCTCCCACGCTTGTTTATCAGTCTCATGTAAGTGGTCATACTATTTATTCCCCATCAAGAGAGCGTTGTAATGCGCCAATGTCATTAAGTTAAAGAATTATAGAGAAGAGGCATTTATACAAAAAAGTATAGGTGTCTTTTTTAATTTACGCTTGACAAAATTTGAAAAATCGTGCGCTCCGTTTCACGCGCCTTTGTAAGGTGTATGAGGTGATCTTATATGATCCTTAGTAATACATCCAGATCTTGCTTTCCCTTCATTTTTGATAAAAGATTAGAGGAGATTGTGGTATGACTTCTATCCATAATCTACTTTTCAATTCTTTGGATAAGATTTTAAATAAGGCGGACTGTTTGAAGTATGAACGACATTTTGTCATACATGAAGGTTCTGACTTTACTCGTAAATCTAGAAAGCTATCTTTTAAAGATACTATTTCATACATCTTGTCAATGGCGGGTAAGCCTATTCGCGAAGAGTTACTTGATTTTTTTCATTATTCAAATAATACTCCAACTGCCTCTGCATTTGTTCAGGCACGTTCTAAGATTTCTTCACGCGTTTTTCAATTTATTCTATACGAACTGAATAAAGCATTTCCACCTAACAATTTATATAAGGGCTATCATCTTATTGCGGTTGATGGGTCTGAAATGCAAATACCACTTGATTATAGTGATCCTGATTCACTGTATAAAAATTCATCTAAAGGTAAATTTTTATCTGCTTTTCATCTTAATGCCCGCTATGATATTTTAAACAATCGTTATTTAGATACGATCGTTCAAGGTATTCATAGTAAGAACGAAGTTAAAGCCATGTGGGAAATGGTTGAACGTTTTCACGAGGATAATGCTATTTTCATTGCGGATAGAAATTATGCAACCTGTAATAATATGGCTCATATCATACATTTGGGTAAGTCCTTTTTGATACGTGTGAAAGATATACACTCGATTTCTAGTCTTTTAATAATTCAATCTGCCAGATGAAGAATTTGATTTGGATTTACATATTACAATTGACAAGAAAATAGACGAAAGATATAAAATCTCAATCAGAAAAATATCGTTTCTTATCTACTACATCTACGTTTGATTTTATCGGTGAACATGATCCTTCGTATGATCTTCATTTTCGCGTAGTTCGATTTAAGCTGGATGGCAGTGAAGAATATGAGTCAATTGTCACAAATTTAAGTCGAGATGAATTTCATAAGGATAATATCAAAGAGATATACAATACTCGATGGTGTATAGAATTATCTTCCGTGACCTTAAATATTTAGCAGATCAGTGTGCTGTTCATACGAAAAAACGAGAAAGCATCCAACAGGAGATTTGGGCAAGAATGATACTGTATAATATATCCTTTATTATGGCTCATCATGTAGTAAATCATAAACCAAAGGTAAAAGGTAAGGATAGAAAGTATTCTTATGCGATAAACAAAAAAATGGCGATACATCATTGTCGCTATTTTATCCAGCATCGTAAAAGAAAAGGCGGTCATCCGCCTGATCTTGAAACACTCATTTCACAAGAACTCTTACCAATCCGTCCAATTCGAAAATGTAAGAGGCATGTGAAATCACAAACGCTAGTATGTTTCAACTACCGCTTTTCTTAATACGATATTATTATAACTCAAAAGTTTATAAATTGCTTGAAAAAGTTCTTTTTGTCATGCGACTTTTTTAGAACACTCTTAATCCTAACTGGATAAGATGAAATAAAATGGCACCCTGTTTGTTTTCATATTCTTAACTTAATGACATTGGTGATGCACAACGTGTTTTTACGCTTGCACAGGAAAAAGGATGCCTTGCATATACCAATCAGAATCGATGATTTGATGCGGATTTTCTTATATTGCAGGATATCATAGAAAGTGGAAAGCTTGGTACGCTCATTGAAATAGAATCTCACTATGATTATTTTAAAACACGTCCCGTTGTGACACAGGATATGATTTTCAATTTGGGTATTCATACGATTGATCAAATGATAGCTCTGTTTGGTATTCCTGATAGAACAGATTATGATGTAAAAGGCATTCTTAATAAAGAAGAGGGAGCCGATGATTATTTTGATATTAAGCTTTATTACGGTAAGCTTAAGGTCTCAGTTAAAACGAGCCTGTTTGTGAAGCTGCCATATCCCAGATTCCTTGTACACGGCACAAATGGCAGTTTTATGAAATACAGTCAGGGGCATCTGTTCGCAAAATCTGCACAGGAGCCTATCAAGGCTTCCTTTCTGCAGGAACCGGAGGATAACTGGGGAGTATTATCATATATGGATGAATATGGGAATGATATTACGACTCGCATTCCCTCCAGGGTAACGGATTATGGTAAGATTTATGATGACCTGTACGCATGTATTTATCAGGGAAAGGCTCCCTATGTGAAGGCGGAGGAGGTGGTTGCTGTTTTAAACATTGCAGAGGAGGCAGAGAAAGCGGCAGGAAATTGATGATTGCATACCGTTTTTAACTGCGTACTGCTTTCCTTCTCTGTTATAGCTTAAACGGGACTGTTTTCAGAAAATGGCCGTCAATTCATTGATGTTGTGAAAGTAACATAGTATAATAAAAGTAACAACAAGGAGGTCGATTTTTATGGAAAATAAGACCATTATCACCATCAGCAGACAGTTTGGAAGTGGAGGACGTGAAATCGGTAAGAAAATAGCCGACCAGCTGGGAATACCGTTCTATGACAAGGAGCTCATTGAGATTGCTGCCAAAGAAAGCGGTATGGATAAAGAGCTTTTTGAAGAAGATGATGCCCGTACAAGCAAGGGGTTCCGACTCCTGGGTGCCTTGGGATATTCTCTGGGAGGACCATTGTCCACGATAACGGAATTATCATTAAATGATCGCTTGTATCTGGTACAGGAAGAAGTAATCAAGGGTGTGGCCTGTGAGGGATCATGTGTCATCGTCGGACGCTGTGCAGATTATGTGCTGCGGGATCGCAGTGATGTACTGAATGTGTATATTCATGCAGATATGGAGGATCGCAAAGAGCGTGCGGTTCATTCCTATGAGGTGGATGAACGCGATATCGAGGGCAGCATCAAGAAAATCGACAAGCGCCGTGCAAATTATTATGAGTACTATACGGATCGCAAATGGGGTCGTGCAGAGAATTATGATATCAGCATCAATTCCTCTACGTTCGGTATTGACGGCACTGTGGAAATTATTAAGATGCTCGCACAGAAAAAAGCATTATAAGGAATCATGCAGAAAGAAGAACATATAGTATAAAGGGCTGTATGTTCTTTTTCTGTACAAAATGTGAAGGCTTTCGAAAGATATGCGTAAACCCACAATTTCACAAGATTGTTTGACAACATACGCGGCGAGTGTTGTTATACTACAGGTAGAAAGACACAAGGAGGTTTCTGTTTATGCAATGGAAATTGACTCACAGGCACAATCATGAGTGCATTGAAAATAAAGGCGGTAAAACACTCAGCTATGATCCCAATCTCGGTATTCAGATTATCGAGCAGGACGGCTTTGCGTTTAAAGATCTGGATAATAACGGAAGGCTCGATCCTTATGAGGACTGGCGTCTGCCACTTACACAGCGAATTCAGGATTTCACCAGCCGGTTTGTTTTATGGCAGGAGGGGGACTGCCTGTATTATCGCAAGGGAAGGATCGAGTTGTCCAGAGAATTCTGTGACTGGATGAAAAATTGTGACTGCCGCACAACCATACTGCAGGCTTCTGACCTTTTACAGGAGGATGAGGAATACCTCAGAGAAAACTATATTCTGGCAATGCTGCTGCTGATGTTTGATAATGACTTTGACATGGGAAAGGAAGATTATCTGCTCCAGCTGATTGTACAGAGTATGGATCTGGGAGTTCTGGAAAACATCATCTACTCTATCATGGAGGCTCTAAAAAAATATGTGACAAAACGCTCTGCAGGAGTACAGCAGGAGCTTATCTTATAAACAGCACGAAATTGTGCTGTTTTGTTTTTACATCCGATACACAGTTTCATGTTTGTTCCTGTATTTGATATTACCTATATTTAGTATTGTGGAATACCTTCCTTTTCGTTATAATTCCGCTCATAGAAGAAGTGGAGGGATGTCCTGAAAACCTTTATGCTACACCACCCTAATTGCATGGAATGCAATATGCATTCGTTTGACCCCAGAAAAAAGGCCATACGGACAGCCAGGTCAAATGCCGATTATTGTGACTGTAAAGTCTTGTTGTTGGTTTAAAGCCAGTTTTATGAGTATCGATACTTGTAAGATCAATAAGAGTAATAAAGGCAGATGTTTGTCGTATAGACTCAGGATATCCCGTATATTTTATTATTATGAACATAGAATCATACAGCACAGCGGATATAACAGGATCAGTATGCACGTTTGCATATGCAGGTATTATACTCACTAAGAAAGTGAGGACATGATGAAAAAAACGATTATTTTTTGTATGGCAGCGGTACTGCTTTTCGGCTGCAGTGTGAAAACGGAGGAAAAGGAAAATTATAGTGATGAAATGAAGATAGCACATACAGTGGATCTGTCAGAAGATGACGGGGCAGACAGTGTGGAGCGTGAGGGTGATCAAAAGGAATCACCATATTTCAAGCATCCGGATTTCTATCATATGAAGTCTACCGGTACGCTTACCTTGCTGCCGAAATTTAAAACGATGCAGCAGACGAGTGAATGGAGCTGCGGTGTGGATGCGGCACTCATGGTATTGCAGTATTACGGGAAGCTCGGTAAGCACAATGAGGAAACACTTGCGCAGCTTCGCACAAATAAACTGAAAAGTGAGGCTACCTCTTTACAATCCATGATACAGATTTTCGAAGGTGTTGGAGGGTTTCAGATTCATTCAACGTATGATTACAGGGAAAGCGATTACGATAAAATCAATCTGCGCATGATTCAGGATTTTTTAAAAAAAGGTATACCGGTTATGGTGGCATGGAATGACTGGGGAGGACACTGGCAGGTAATCATCGGATATGATACCATGGGGACGGAAACAACACAGGATGATGTTCTTATCGTGGCGGATTCCTATGATACAACAGACCATAATCAGGACGGCTATGGTATTTACCCTGCAGAACGTTTTTATTATAATTGGACGATGTATGATTTCTTTTCAAAGAATTACGGAATAGCGGAAAGAGATAAGCTGTTTATTGCTGCAGAGCCGAAAGCGTAAATGAAGGGAAGCTTTGTGCCTGGATGTGCGGAAGGACACTCGATATTTTAATGAAGGGGCTGCTGTCCTGCTTTAGGCATACTGCAGGTTGACGATTGTAACTGTTGATAGAGCAGAAGAAACAACACCATATCTGTTGCATGTATACAGTCAGATACATCACAGACAGGGTATATTCATAATATGGAAAGCAGGCTATGAACTCATTATAAGCAAAAAAGACAGAATCATGAACCTGAGAAGGTTCTCAGGCTTGGATTCTGTCTTTTGTTATGAAATGGCAATCATCCTATGCAGATGCAGAGAATAGATGCAGGTCGTGATACTATGCTTTGGATATAAGATATGCATAGCCTTTTTATACATAGCAAGCTGTCCCTTATATCGTTGTATGAATTCCGCATCCTCTTTGAGAGAATCTGTCTTGAAATCAAGGATGATCATACGGTCGTTTTGAATGCTGACAAAGTCCATATAGCCATGTAGAATTTGCAATCCGTCCTTAACCATAAACGGCATTTCATGATGGACATCCCCTCTGTATGCCAACAGATAATCCGGATCCTTTCCCAGCTGCAGCAATGTCTGAATATCCCATTCCTTCAGCTCCACCAGCTGCTGATTGGCGACTTGGAGAATAACATCACGACTCCATATCGGAGCCTGAAGTGCCTCTATCATTTTATGCATCATGGTTCCATAATCACTTCCCTGCATGTCATCGTCAAATGTAAACGCAGGCAGCTCCCTTGCCTCCTGTGCGGAAGCGGTTACCAGTTCAATGCTTTTGGATGGCTTTTCATATACCCGGAAAGGATGGTATATGCCCGCCTCTGCCTGCTGCACCTCACTGTGCCAGAGGCGGTGCACCTCCTTTACAGTAAAGAGTGGACTTGGGTTGCATAGAAACGTCTGTAAAATCCATGATGTATAGCCATTGCGGTTGTATACCTGTGACATGCTCAACGGATGCTTATAGGTATCAAGCTCAAGTATACAGTCAACGATATGCATCTGTGTCTGGGCACGGGTGGTTGCCACGTAGAGAATGCGCATCTCCTCCTCCAGCTCTTCCTTATCCTTTTTATGTTCCATGGCGATTCGCGGTATCGTTGTGCGGACATAGCGCTGCGGTAAGTCCATTGCCTTCATTGCCAGCCCGAGCTCGGAGTCACTGATACAGAAATCCTTAAATTCGATTGGTGTCTGCTTATCGGTAGACCATAGGAATACGACGGGGAACTGCAGACCCTTGGACTGGTGGATACTCATAACACGGACCACATCCGCCTCAGCGCCAATCGGAATCGCTTCTGCTGTCTGAGCATCCTTGATCTGTTCGATCTGTGAAAGAAAGGAGGATAATCCGGAGGCATACTGATCCTCAAACTGTACAGCCTTTTCAAACAGCAGATCCAGATTGGTTTTTTCCTGAATGCTTGTATGCAGACGATAATAATCCTGCATCTCATACAGTTTATTTATGAGCTCACTGATGCGCAGCCTGCCATGTTGGAAAATCAGCTCCTGTAATATTTCAAATCCGGGAAACGGATGCTCACAGAACCAGGAATAATACGATTGTCCCTTTTCCTTCTGCAGCTTGGCCTGTGCGAAATCCATAGTTGATTTACGAAAAAGCGGTGACAGCATAGTGGCAGTAAAGCTGATATCATCGTGCGGATGCAAAATACACTTCATTGCGGACAGAATCACCTGTACGGCATTGGATTGATAGAATCCGTATTTGATATCAATGAAATACGGGATATTCAGCTCATCGAAAATCTTCTTCATATCATCCTTGCGGGCATTTCCACGGACGAGGACAACAAAGTCCTTCCACTTTCGCTGCTCGCGCTCCTTAATTTCCAAAATCTGATTGGCAATATAGCTTGCCTTTAATTCATTTTTGGAAACGATAATCCCCTCTGCTTCCTTAATTTCGTTATGGTATACAGCATGGAAACAGATGGGAACATTATCCTCGTTCTGCGCAGGGACACCGGTTTCTACATCATCCTCTTTTGCATAGCTGCAGGAAAATCCATCGATATTCATCAACAGCTTAAACAGGTCATTATTAAAATCGACAATCATTTTCTTGGAACGGTAATTATTTGAAAGATAAATAACCTCATCAAATACTCCGCGATGATCGATCAGTCCCTTCATCAAAGACGGCTTGGCATGACGGAATCCATAAATTGACTGCTTGATGTCTCCAACACGGAATACATTGTTCTTTCTGCAGATCAGCATTACCAGCTGGTTTTGAACATCATTGCTGTCCTGAAATTCATCCACCATGATTTCAACGAATTTTTCACGATAGATATCAGCAACACGGCCACCCTTCGCCTGTAAAATTTCCAGAGCGAAATGCTCCATATCATCAAAGTCGATGACCTTATGCTTTTCCTTTATCCTTGCATAGGCGCTGCGATAATCTCTGCACATGTCCACCAGCTTTTTTATATAAGGATACAAGTAGCGGATATCCCGCATAAATTCATCCTCGCTGAACAGGATTTCCAGTTGTGCATCCTCTAAAGCAAGAAGACTTTTTCTCAGGCGCGCATATTCCTTATCCTCCTTATCCGGGCTCGGAGGTACAACGGCGTGTACAATGGCGAGAAAGGCAGCACGGTAAGCCTGATAATCCTGATTTTGCAAGGCCTGATGCAGGTCCTGAAGAGCAAGCAGCTTCTGTTCCACTATAGCGTGTTTTTTTACCTGATCATCATATTTTAACCGGTAAAGCTCATCTATACGGACCAGCGTTTCTTCATAACGTGCAGTTTGCACAACGAGATATTCAAAGAAATTCTCATAAATCTCTTTTGGTAAATCCTCCAGCAGACGCTTTTCATGATAATTCTCTGCCAGAGAATCCAGCCAGGCTTCCGGATCGGATTTGCTGGAGGCCAGTCCTGCAAGATTCATAATCATGGTACGCAGGGCCTCATCGTTTTCCGCTCTTGCTGAAAACATCTGACACAGCTGCAGAAAGCTTGCATCCTGCAGCTGATACTGTTTCGCAAAGGCTTCCTCCAGGGACTGCTGCTGAAACAGAACCATCGTTCCGTTATCCATAATGCTTTTGATACGCTGCGGATCCAGTCCGAGAATGTAATAATATTCCTGTATGATGGAAAGGCAGAAGGAATGGATGGTTGATATATGTGCTGTCTGTATACCCGTCAGCTGTCTGGTGATATAGCTTTTCTCTTCTTCTGTTCGGGCAGCGGTCAACGCCTTCTGCAGCTCTGTGGCCAGACGCTTTTTCATTTCGTTTGCGGCAGCTTCCGTGAAGGTCATGGCAAGAATGGAGTCAATGGAGACATGATCCTTCATGACCAGATCCATCAGACGTGCAATCAGCACGGTGGTCTTCCCGCTTCCTGCAGATGCGGATACCAGGATGTTGTGTTCCTTTGTCTGAATCGCCTTCAGCTGCATGGGATTCCATTCAGGCATCTTCTTCACGTCCTTTCTGTTGCTGATAGATATCGTCCTCTACCTCCACCAGCTGTGTTTTTTCTGCATATATGCCCTTAAATCGGCAGATTTCATAATAGCTGCAAAACATACAGGCCTCTTCCATCGGCAAACAGCGAATGTCCCCGTTTATGATTCTGTTACCGATCATTTGATACATTTTTGTAAAATAACGTTCGATACTGCCGAGATCATACAACTTGCGCGGCTTTATGATCCCCTCCTTATTCTGACTCACACCAACAATGTGTGCGCCGTTGTCATCCAGTGCCTGTATATCACTGTCCATGACCCAGCCGTTCATGCGGTGTGCCTTGTGACGGATTTCTTCATATTCCTCTTTACTGGATGGAAGATGTGTTACCGGTTTTCTCCGGGACAGCTTGCCTGCCGTATAAGGGATATTTTCATTTTTTAACGAAACGTAGAAGGATCCAATAACACGTTTATGAAATTCTTTACTGCAGACGATGGAATAGGTTAGCAGCTGCAGCTGCAAGGCGGCAAATACGTTAGCCTCCGACAGCATTTTGGCAGAGCTTTTATAATCCAGAATACATAAGAATTCATCCGACGCATCGATGCGGTCAATATATCCCTTTAATGCGAGGCTGATGTCATCCCCTAAGGGAATGCTGTAATGAAACTCCTTCTCACGCAAATACGGAGATAATATGGAATGCTGTTCAAAGTCATCCAGCAAGCCCAAGGTCTGTGTCATAGAGGTAAGTATCCGCTGTGCTACATTTTCCAGCTTTTTTTCCAGAGATGGAAACACATCCTGCATAATCCGAATTTCCTTCATCAGCACTTCTTCGATTTTTTCCTCTGCCACCTTTGTATAGGCCTTCCCATATTTCCCTGTAAAGGTCTCCAGAAGGTAATGTGCGAGAGTGCCGGCATAGGAATCCGGAAAGCCGACCTTCATCGGTTCCCGCAAGGAAAGACCATAGCGCAGAAAGTAAGAGAACGGGCATTTAACATAGCGTTCCAGAGCGGAAATGGAGCCCCGGATCATTTTATCTTTAACAAACAGAGCCTGTGCCATTTCAGGAGACAATGTAATGTTGGTGGAAACAGGTTCATAGCTGCTATACAGCGGATAAGCTACTGAACCCGCTTTTGGATTCGCATGCTGCTTCTGGACATAGTCCTCAATTTCCAGGGCAGCCTCCATTCCTTTTCCCTCATAGGTGCCGAGCGGATAGGATACATATACGGATGGTGCTGCGTACAGCATTGCGGATATCTGTTTCAGATAAAACTGATAACGTCGTTCCATGGAAGGATAGGCTGAAATCAATGCGTGATAGTTCTCATCGAAAATGCCTTTTTTTGTTTGAAAGGCAGGATAGTCTTTTTGTGTACATCCCAGAACAAATAAATGCTTTCGGCAGAAGGGGGACTGGCGCAGATCACAGACGATGGCTCCGCTTCTTTCTGTGGGAGCACTGCTTTGTGTCATACCGTCAAGGAAATAGAGAAAAAATGCAATATCCTCTTTTTCTAATATATAAGGATGGAGCTCCTTCAGCATCGCCTCAATATCCAGAAGAATTTTGGTATCTGCATCGTCCCTGCGCAGAGATTCTCTGACATAGGAAGCAGCGGTCTGTATCATCGCTTCCATCGATATCGGCTGTTTCAGCGGACGCAGATAGACCACCAGCTGTTGACGAACCAGCTCAGCCTCTTCTTCCAGCTTTTGCAGCTTGGCCAGCTCAAGTGCATCGAGAATATGTCCCTCATCCTCAATCTGCTGTAAATGGTCAAAGGCTTCCTCGATATCACAGGAGAATACATCCAGATAATCCTTCAGCTTCTGCAGCTGTTCCATGTGTACGACACCGCAATCCAGAACACGGAGAAGATTTTCCGTATCCGGCTTCAGATAATAAGAGAACAATGCGGAAAAGCGGTGTGGCAGTATACTCGCATGGGAATCCTGCAGCAGTGTATACGGTATTTGATAACGCTGGAAAATCTGTGCAAGAATCGGCTTATAGGTTGCATTGGCAAGGGTGATATGAATATCATCCGCATCCAGATCGTGCTCGATAATATATTGTGCACATGCTTCAATTTCCTGGCGCTTGTTTACAGCATGGAAAAACAATGGCATTGGCTCATACACCGGCGGAGTACAGCGCTGTGCCCCCTGCGCAACCAGCGCCTGTATGAGCTGTTCTTCCTCCAGCGTGTGATACACATCCAGAATATGCAGATCATCCAGCCGCTTTGTTTTTATATTTGTTAATGCTGCACGCTGCTGTTTGGAAGGCACGGCAATATCCGTGAGCTGAGAAAGGATTGCAAACAGTTCTTTTTGTGCTTCACTTTCCTGAGGCAGTTCACTCTGGGGGATGTTCCAGAAATAAATGGAATCCAGAAACGACCTGCATTCGTTCAGAAATACCGGGGAGTCCGCCACCTCACGATAGATTTTCAGCTGCGGAAGGATTGTCTGTATCCGCTGCTTATACTGATATAAGGCAACATGTCTGGACGGTACTGCAACATTTGCCTGCTGCTGCAGCCATCCCTGCAGAGTGTTCAGCTTCAGTCCCAGCATGCCGCTGCGTGTTTTTAAAAGCTCCTCGCGCAGAGCTGCGTGCAGGTAGGCTGGGGCAATGAGGGTGCTGCCGGGACCCAGTGTCTGTAAAAATGTCATATCGTACCTCCCGAAAATGTTGTTTTGTTTTTTGGCGTGCTGCTTACTACAGGTTAATCATATCATATTGCCCGCATAACAGCGATGAAAAAAGCTCTGTATAAATATGGAATGGAAACGCGCTGCCTGTGTTATTTCATCTATAGTCTATACGGTAGCTGATAGCTTTCCAACATGAGTAGTATGATTATAATATCAAGCAGAAAAAAATACAAATGAAAAACGATGGAATGTCATATTTTCCACAGGTGCAGAATGCGTAATCCCACAAACATACCTTTCCGGACCATATGGTAAAAAAGGTGATAAATAAAGGCTGAAATTGTATTTTTAGGCATTTTATTACAGGAAGGGATATGATAAAATACAAACGTTGAAGTAAGTTGGGAAGTGATGATGTGAAGAAGTATTTTCAATTTAAAAAGGAAGAAAAAGCTGTACTGGCAATCGGTATTCTGATGATTGCTGTTGTTTTGACTGCAGGACTGCTGAAGCAGAAATTTGTAAAAGCGGAAGCCTATGTGCCGTTGAAGGAGGAACAACAAAGCGTCAATGCGATTGCTGCCAAGAAAGAGACCTTTATCATTGAGCAGAACGCAAAGCTGAGTCAGAAGGCGGAAACCTATGTAAATGCAGATTCCGATGTATTAAAAAAGGTTAAGCTGGATTTGTCTGCGGTTGATGTTACAACACCGGGTACCTATCAGGCTGTTGCATCCTTACAGAAGGAGCGTGTATCCTTTGCAATTAAGGTTGTGGAAAACGCAAAACCGGTTATACAGGCGGCACATGCGGATTTTCAGTTTGTTATTGAATCCAATTCCACAATGCAGGAGGTACGTGATTATGCTGGTGTTACTGCTGCAGATGCATCTGGAAACGATTTGAGTGCATTGATTACCGGATGGGATGAGGAGCTGCCTGTGGAAGCAAAAACAGTAACCTACCAGCTGAGTGTCGAGGATGCACAGGGGCAGCGTGCAAAGAAATCGGTGCGTGTGCAGTACCTGCTGCCGAAAGAGGATAAGAAGGATTAGTGCTGAAAGGTATATTTGAGAATGTGTATGAATGGATGCGGAGCTGTTGTTAGTTTTACAGCCTACGCATCCTATTTTTGTTTATCAGATATGAATATCAGTTACAATTTCCACTTTTATTGAAGTCTGCTGTGCCAACCTGTATTCACCTAAGCGCTACCTATCCTGACGATTGCGTCATAAGGGCTATCTGGAAAACAGTTATAAGACTGTATTATCATTCACCAAATGAATTTTTTTACTTCGTCTATACTCTGATTTTAAGATTTTTTTCTGTATTTCCAACAGGATATATGCTACACTGTAAATACAAAAAAAGGAGAGGTCGGTCTATGAGAAACTATATAAATACTACAATCCATTCACATCTAATTCATCCGCAAAAGCCCCGGCCTTTCAGTAGCTCAACCGCCTGCTAGAAGCGTTTTTTCTTATGCTTTCATTCATTCCTTACAGTTATTAAATAGCTTACAGCAGCTGAACACCGCTTGTCGGCGGTAAGGACTGCCTTGTTTTTGTTGCATCTGTTCCTGCGTATGATACGAAACAGCAGGTACCTCTGTATGCTAATGAAAACAACAGCAGAACAAGAGCACCACCGGATCATATCCTTAAAGTACAGATAGCAATAGGAGAAAGAAAGGATATGATTATGACAACAAAAATGAAAACAGAAGCAGCAGCTATGATTAGCTGCTATGATAATAAAAAGAAATATGACATGTACTGTAAAAAGCTATTATCAAACAAGCAGATTCTCGCCTATGTGATGAAGGGCTGTATTCCGGAATACGCAGATATTCCACTGGAGGACATACCGTCCTATATTGAAATGTCTTCCATAAACACAGCAGAATGTGAATGTATCGATGATTATCAGGTTGAGGTCACGGATGAAGCCATACCGGGTGCACAGATCAAATACGACATTCAGTTCGAGGCGACAATCCCCATGAAGCAGAAGAAAGCCGATAAGAGCACACCTGCGGATAAGAAAGTTCGCATGATCATCAATCTGGAAAGCCAGGCAAAGGATGATCCCGGTTATCCTCTGATCAAGCGTGCTTTGTATTATTGCAGTAGATTGATGGCAAGACAGAAGCATCCCAAGGATGGATTTCAGCATTCGGATTATGACAGGATCAAAAAGGTCTGTTCCATCTGGATCTGTATCGGTCATAACAATCAAAAGAATGATGTCATCAACACCTATAAGATACAGGAAACATGTGAAACAAAGATATGGCATGCCGCAAAGGAGGACTATGATTTGCTCACAGCAGTCATGGTGTATCCGAAGAAGGAAGGCGTACGAAAAGCGCAGGATATTCCGAATGCGGTAGAGCAGGAGGATGAGAACAAGCAGAGGCTTTTAGAGCTGTTAAAGATTTTGTTTATAAAAAATCTCGTTATAGAGGATAAAATGGAACAATTACAGAAGACGTATGGTATACTAATGGAGAAGGAGATAGATAAGGAGGTTATGGATATGTGCAACTTTAGCGATTTCATTGAGCAAAGAGGCAAGGAAGAGGGAAAAGTGGAAGCAACACTACTCCATGTAAAAAAACTGATGCAGAAAATCGATGTCAGTGCGGTGGATGCTATGAATATACTGGATGTTGAAGAAGACATACGGCCTACGGTTCTGCAATCTCTGCATCTATCCTAAAAAGCTATACCTACAGTAATTTTTAAAGAGCTGTATCATCTCAGCTCTTTTTTGTACCACTAAAATTTGTTTATTGTTTTTGCAATATCATGAGATAAGTTGAATCTGCAAGTGAAAGAGCTTATGGGAACAGCAGCTGGAAGTACTTTAAAACGTGTTAAACTGATAGCAGTCACACTTTGCAAACCTTTTATTCTTTGTTATGTATGCTTATAAAATCGGTATAGAACACGCTTCATTCTGAAAGCACATAAAGGATATAATATATGTTTTTTTCATTATGCATATTATTACGTAGGAAGGAGCGATATAAATAATGTGTAGAAACCGCCTGCTTATGTAAAGTAAAATTCAGGAAATTCACACAGACATTTTGACTTTCAAATACTTATAACTTATAATCGCATTGAACACGTATCAGAATAAAGAGGTGAAAACATGCGGAGAAAATCCAGGGTAGCAGACACATTGAAGCAGCTCTGTGCAGACATCAGCCTTTCTTCCATACAGGAAGGCTATGAGGGGGTCAGCGCACAGCAGCTATCCGATTTCATGGGGATGGATCGGGCGAATGTAAGTAAAGAACTGAATCAGCTTTTTCAGGAGAATGCAGTTATCAAGATCACCGGAAGACCGGTTTATTATTTCGACAGGGAACGCATGGAGGTCCTGCTGGCGCATTCACTGGAACGTTTTGCTGTTTCCTCTCTGCAGGAATATTTGCAGGAACGAGGAGAAGTGTATACCGAAAATGATTTTGATAAGCTGATCGGCAGTGATAAAAGTCTGAAGACGATGATCAACAAGGCAAAGGCGGCTATGATCTATCCGCCGTTTGGCCTGCATACGCTGCTGGTGGGACCAACAGGTGCGGGTAAGACGATGTTTGCGGAAATCATGTATCAGTATGCCAAGGATCATGGTGTACTGCAAAAGACTGCACCGTTTGTTATTTTCAACTGTGCCGAATATGCGGATAATCCACAGCTTCTGCTGGGACAGCTGTTCGGATATGTAAAGGGTGCCTATACCGGCGCAGACAGGGAAAGTGAAGGTCTGGTGGAAAAGGCACAAAACGGTGTCCTCTTTCTGGATGAAATTCACCGGCTGCCTCCGGAGGGGCAGGAAATGCTGTTCATGCTGCTGGACAAGGGAGAATACCGCAAGCTGGGAGCCAATGAAACTAGCAAGGATGCCAGAGTGCTGATCATCGCCGCAACAACGGAAAACCTGGAATCCAGTCTGCTTCAGACCTTTTTACGAAGGATACCGATGACGATCACCATGCCTTCTCTGGAAGAACGCTCCATTGAAGAGCGCTATGAGCTGATTGAAAAATTCTTCCGTCAGGAATATAACCAGGTCAAAATTCCTATTCAGGTTAAGGCCAAGGTCATGCGGGCTTTGCTGTCCTACGATTGCAAGGGGAACATCGGGCAGCTGAAGGCGGATATCCGCCTGCTATGTGCCAACGGCTTTCTGGAGCATATATCCCGTCAGGATAACGTGATTCGCATTACTTTGTCCTTACTGCAGGAGCATATCTATCACGGTCTTTTAAATTCCGGCAAGCAGAAGGAGGTTGATGATTTTCTGACGATGCATGATCAGGAGGTCTTCGTCTATGATCAGGAAACAAAGCTGGAACACTATGATGGCGAGTTTTTGAATATTTATGAGGAAATGAACCGCCGTTTTCAGGATTATGAGGCAAAGGGCTTTGACAATGCAAACATCAACCGTCATATGCGCATCTATATTGAAACCTATATCAAAACCTTAAGCAATCAGATTGAGGAATCCGGGAGTGAAGCAATGCTTTACAAAATTGTATCGATTCATGTATATCATGCAGTAGAGGTTGCCCTGCAGCTGGCTCAGCAGCGACTTGGCTATCCGATTTCCAAAAAGGTGTATACGGCAATGGCGCTGCATATATCCGCACTGATGGAAAACAAGCGTAAGGAGCATGAGCTGAATGCAAACATCTACGACGTTCTCAGTGAAAATCCGAATGAATATCATGTGGCAATGGAAATCATGAGCTTCCTGCAGAAGGAGCTGGAAATTCCGTTTCCGCCGCAGGAAATCGTCTTCTTTACAATGTTTCTGTGTATTGAAAAGGATAAGCCGCAGGTAAACGGAGCGATTGCACTTCTTGCACTGGCACATGGAAACGGTGTGGCACGCAATATGGTGGATGTTGCCAACGCGCTGCTGGACACACGCCATGGTCATGCGCTTGATATGAGCCTGCATCAGAGTGTGGATGATTTTCTGGAAACGGTGACACGCAAAGTGAAGGAAATTGATGAGGGAAAGGGGGTGTTCATTCTTGTCGATATGGGCTCCCTGCTATCCTTTGGGGAAATCATTACACAGAAAACAGGAATTCCAACAAAGACAATCGATATGATATCCACACCGTTTGTACTGGAAGCTTTGCGGAAAACGATGCTGAGCGAATATACACTGGACGATTTGTATCGCGAGCTGCGAAGCTATACTCCGTATATCGGAAAGCTGTACTCCAAGGAAATCAAGCAAAAGGCCCTGCACCAGAATGTCATTGTAACGACCTGTCTGAGCGGCGAAGGGGCAGCGGTTAAGCTGGGAGAGCTGATTCGCTCCGCCATTCCTGCCATAGACGAATATCATATCGATATTGTTGCATGCAATACGGAATCCTTTAAAGAAAAGCATCTGGAAAATAAACGTATTCTTGCCGTTGTCGGTGCCAGAGATCTGCATCTGGAGGATACGCTGTACATTTCCAGTGATAAAATCATTCTGGAGGACGGTTTGGCAAAAATCGCACAAATCATATCCACAGCACTTGGGGTTGAAGACAGGGAGCCGGTTTCCTCCAATATCGTCATGAATAATTTTCTGAAGGAATCGCTTGTGTTCCTTGACCCGATAAAAGCAGATGATGTGATACGCAAATCCTTCCAGGTCATATCCAAAATGTGGGATATTGACGACTATAACCGGATACTGATTGGTTATATGATGCATGTCGGATGTATGATTGAGCGCTGTATTCGTGGTGCGGAGATGGAATATGATGCCTGTCAGGAACGTATTCAGCGAAATGAAAAGCTGTATCGTCTTGTCCGTACAGCGATGAAAATCATTGAGCGGGAATTTCAAATCCGCATCTCTGACACAGAAGTGGCTTACATCATGGATAACTTTGACACAGAATGACACACTAGCATACAGAGATGGAAAAGTGCTGATAAACAGGCACTTTTTTATTTTGGCACGGGACTTGCTAGTAAATGAGTGAAGGTAATAAGAAAGGAGTAAGTTATGGAGGATAATGTATGGGTCTTCGTCTGTACACATGGCAGATTCGGTGAAGAACTGATGAAATCCGCTGAGATGATTGCCGGTGAGGCAGAGAATGTATTTGCGTTTTCTCTGATGCCGGGAATGCAGCCGGAGGATTACAGAGCAATGCTGGAGAAGCAGCTGGAGAAGCTGGGTGATGGTAAGGTTCTGTGCCTGGTGGATCTGTTTGGCGGAACACCGTGTACGACATGTGCGATTCTGTCAAAAACATATGACATGCAGGTGATTTCCGGATTGAATCTGGCAATGTATATCGAGGTGACCTCACAAAGAAATCTTCGCCCTAGACAGGAGTTAGTTGAAGTAGGACTGGAAATACTGAGAGATAGTGGAAAAGATGTTATAAAATTGCTTAATGAGCGCAAATAAGGAGGTTTTTATATGGCTGATATAAATTTAGTGCGTATTGATTTTCGTCTGATACATGGTCAGGTAGTTACCAAATGGGTGAAACAGGCAAATGCAAATCGAATTATAATCGTTAATGATATGCTGGCTAAGGATGAGTTTTTAGCTAGTGTTTATAAAATGGCTGCTCCATCTAATGTTAAGGTAGATATTTTTACAGTAGATGATGCAATGGCTAAGTGGACAACAGATCAGTTCGGAGAAGGTAAAGTTTTGCTCTTATTTAAAAACGTTAGTGATATACGAAATCTTCAGAGGCTAGGCTTCCCTCTTCCTGAGGTACAAATTGGAGGGCTTGGTGGAGGTTCTGGTAGAATCAATACTTCCAGTGGAATCTCGTTTGATGCAAAGGATGTACAACTTTTGAAGGAAATGATAGCGGAAGGAAGTGATATTCACATACAGGTTGTACCAACACAGCAGAAATATGAAATAGAGAAAGTGATTGAAAAATTAGAGTTCAATGAATAGAGGAGGAAATGAATATGGATACTAGTTTATTGCTGATTGCAGCATTTTGTGGGATTTGGCAGTTTGTATCAACGACAGATTTTGGTTATACCCTGAGTGATACTCTGGGACAGCCTGTTCTTGTAGGTGCGCTTCTTGGACTTTTAACTGGACAGGTGGAGCAAGGTTTAATGATTGGGGGATCTTTAGAGTTAATGTATTTAGGAATCATTTATCCAGGAGGTACTGTTCCAGCGTGTGCTTCTAGCGCAGCATTGGTAGCTATTCCGATTGCACTCCGTACAGGGCTTGATGCACACGCAGCAACTGTTTTAGCAGTCCCTTTTGGAATACTGGGTTCTATACTATGGAACGTTAAATATTCAATCAACTCAACGTTTACTATTCGCGCACAAAAAAGCGTAGAAAACGGAAATTATGCAGCAGTTACACGTAATGCTTCTGTATACCCACTTATACTCACGTTCTTTCTAACTGCTATACCGATTTTTCTCGCTAATATACTGGCACCTACGCTCGTTGAAGGGGTAATCAATTCAATTCCAACATGGGCTATGCACGGTATTGAAGTAGCAGGCGGCGTATTACCCGCAATTGGTTTTGCAATGGCGGTGTATACAATTGGAAAAATGGAATTTCTACCATTCTTTGTAATTGGATATTTCTTAGTTATATACTTTGAAGTAGCTACAATGGGAGTTGCAATTTTCGGAACATGTATTGCTTTATTATATTTGTTCCTTAAAAATAAAAAAGAAAGGGAGGTGTAATCATGACAGCAGCAGTTAAGAAATCAAAGATTACAAAAAAAGAATTATTCAGAGCTTATAATAAATGGTATTGGCTGTGTGAAGTTTCACATTGCTATGATCGACTGCAGTCATTATCTTTCTGTGCCAGTATTCAAAATACATTACGGAAGCTATATCCAAATGATGAGGAGTATCAGGAGGCACTGCTTCGCCATTTGCAATTCTTCAATACGGAGGGAACTATAGGTTCTGTAATTCATGGTATTACGATGTCGTTGGAAGAAGAAAAGGCAGCAAATAAGGAAATTTCTGGAGAAATGATAATAGCTTTGAAAACTGGATTGATGGGCCCTGTAGCAGGAATTGGAGACACATTGATTTGGGGTACACTTAAACCTATATGTCTTGCACTTGCTACAACGATGGCTCTAAGCAACAATCTAATTGGTGCATTCTTCGTATTGTTATTTCCTTTGGCTGGATATTTCATTGGCTACTATATGTGCCGTCTGGGATATTCACTTGGCCGTAACGCTATCAGTAAGCTTATACAAAGTGGACTAATGAATCGAATAATTGATGCCTGCAGTATCCTAGGGCTAATGATGATGGGAGCGTTGTCTGCAAGTTTTGTATCACTAACAACAACGGCAGGTTTTAAATTGGAAAATAGTGATCCGATTTTACTTCAGAATATATTAGATGGTATTATGCCAGGGTTATTGCCTTTTGCTGTGATTACAGGTATTTATTTTTACATGAAGAAAAAAGGTACAAAGTATGGCGGTATCCTAATTGGTATTATTATTGCTTCACTTATACTGTCATTCTTTGATATTGTTTAAACAAGATCTTAAAAACTATTAAATTAGGGGAGATTTTATATGGAAATATTAAAAAAAAAGGTTAATTTATTTATAGATGAACACTTTGATCATCTATGGAAGCTGGCCTCCTATATCCATGCAAATCCTGAAATTGCCTTTGAAGAGAAGAAAGCTGCACATGCGCTTTCTTCTTATCTGCAGGAGCAGGGATTTGCTGTGAAGACGGGAATCGCCGGTTTGGATACGGCCTTTCAGGCTGTATTCAAAAAAGGAAACGGTCCAAGAATTGCCGTATTTGCGGAATACGATGCATTAAAGGGACTGGGGCATGCCTGCGGTCATAACCTGATCGCAACCAGTGCGCTAGGCTGTGCAGCCGCAGTAAAGCAGGTTCTGGAGAGCAGTGAGCTGGAAGGCAGCATCGAGGTATATGGAACACCTGCCGAGGAAGATGGCGGAGGAAAGATCATCATGCTTAAGCAGGGTGTATTTGACGGTTTGGATGCTGTTTTCCTGATGCATCCGACAAGTGCCATGGCAAGAATCGGAGGCGAATGTGCTTCCTTTACCGACTTTGAAATAGAGTACTTCGGTAAGAGTGCACACGCAGAATCCCATCCGGAAAACGGCATCAATGCACTGGATGCGGCGAATCTGTTTTATCAGGCAGTGGGACTTGCCCGGCAGCAGCTGCGTGATTCTATTCATATCTGCTGTATCATAGCGGAAAGTGAACGGGATATCGGACGCATTCCGGATTATGCAAGGCTGGAGGTGGAAATATCCACCATGCGGGCAAAGGATATCGAAACCACCAAACAGAAAATCATAAACATTGCAGAAGGCATGGCACTGGCCAGCGGCTGCAGGGTAAGCTATAAGGAAATACCGGGATATTACGGGCGTATGCCGAATGCGGTGCTCGCTGAGCTGTGCAGACAGGAAATGCTGGCCCTTGGGGAGCCCATGATGGAGGGAATGCCGAGTGATGCGGGTGGAGAGGATCTGGGAAATGTTTCCCGTGTGATTCCCGCATGCAATCTCTATATGACACTGCTTCCGGAAAAGAAGATATCCGGCCATACCGATCAGTTTCGCGAGCTCGCAATATCCGATGCCGGCAAACACTGTCTTGATATTTCCAGCAAGGCAATGGCAAACAGTATTCTGACGCTGTATCAGAACCCGAAACTGCTCAAGCAGGCCAAGGAGGAATTAAAGCGCTGTCAGGAAGAGGAGGCTCGCTATGAATAATATCGGAGTATACGGACTGGGCGTCATGGGACAGTCGCTGGCACGCAATATCATGCAGCACGGCTTCTCTGTATCTGTATACAATATAGAAACAGAAATCACAAAGCAGTTCACACAGAAATATCCGAAGCTTTTCGGATATGAGTCACTGGAAGCCTTTGTCAACAGCCTTGAGAAACCGCGTAAAATCATCCTAATGGTAACGGCAGGACGTGTGGTGGACAGTGTCATTGCATCCTTGAAGCCACTGCTTGCGAAAGGGGATATACTGATAGACTGCGGGAATTCCTATTATGAGGATACACAGCGCAGAATGCAGTCCATGCAGCAGGATGGATTTTATCTGATAGGAAGCGGTGTTTCCGGTGGAGAAAAGGGAGCCTTGCATGGTCCCAGCATCATGCCCTCCGGGGAATACAGGGCCTATTGCGAAATTGCGGACATCTTTACTGCAATCGCTGCCAAAAATGAAGACGGCACAGCCTGCTGTACCTATATCGGAAAAGAAGGCTCCGGCCATTTTGTGAAGATGGTGCATAATGGTATTGAATATGCCGATATGCAGCTGCTTGCGGAGCTTTATGCAATCCTGAAAAGGCTGTATCCAAAGGATCGTGCCGCTGTGCAAAAGGCATTTCATCAGCTGAATCAGCATAATCTTGCCTCGTATCTTCTGGATATCACAGAGGATATCCTGCAAAAAAAGGAACAGGAGGAATGGCTGCTTGACAAGGTGCTGGATGTCGCAAAGCAGAAGGGAACCGGGAAATGGACAGCATGTGTTTCTCTGGAATACGGGGTTCCTGTCCCAAGCCTTATAGAGGCTGTGGAAGCAAGATTTCTATCCTCCATGAAAGCCCAACGGCTACAGGCGGAACAGTGCTATGCAGGTACACAGGATGAAGAAACCGGCAATGAGCAGCTGGCTGCTGATCTGTATAAGGCGGTGCTGCTGGCAAAAACGAGCATCTATGCACAGGGCTTTTCCCTCATAGCTGCCGTGAATGCGCAATGCGGCTACCATATTGATACCAAGCAGCTTGCGGTGATATGGCAGAATGGCTGTATTATCAAATCAGAGTTCTTAAAGGATATATATCAGGCCTATGACAAGGATGCAAACCTTACAAATCTGCTTGTATCCGATCAGTTTACAGAGTATGTGAAACAGGGCAGAGAGGATTTACAGCGCATCATCAGCTTCGCTCTGCAAAAGGGCTTGTATATACCGGTTTTATGCAGTGTGATGAATTATGTCAATGGCTACACCACGGCAAGTCTGGAAACGAATCTGATACAGGCACAGCGGGACTGCTTTGGTGCACACACCTATGAGCGTGTGGATCAGGCAGGGGTGTTCCACAGTGATTGGCTAAAGTAAATGCGGAAGCATTTTCTGATATACGGCATGCTTACTCAGTGTGAATAGAAAAAAGAGAATCCAATCTGTTGTGTATACCAATAGATTTGGATTCTTTATGCTGTTTGTGGATGCTTGCAATAAGGCATCCGTATATCTTCCTGCTGTAAGATGGATGTGCAGGCTTGAATAAGCGGCGGTCTTTAAATGCTTATATAGATCGTCTGCCCGCTCGAAGGATTCGTTATGAACCCTTCATTTTTTTATATGCGGCAGGGAATTGTGAACGCCTGTTACTGTTGGCATAAGGATCATCATAGAAATACACCAGACGATACGGGATACCCTGATAAGACTGCAATGGCCTGTAATTACAAACGCTTTTATAAATTATAAATTTCGACAGATAACGACATCGGTTTACTTCTGGACAGATTTAAATTATTGTTAGTGTGTGGAATCAGAGAAATGGATGGAGGGAATTTTATGATGGATACATTGACAAAGGAATTATACGAAGAGGTTACAAATCTTTTGCATGACATGGGAACACCCGCACACATCAAAGGACACTATTATCTGCGCAGCGCTATCCTGGAAGTTTATGCTCATCCGGAGCTATTAAAGAATATGATGAATGGCTTATATGCAACGATAGCTGAGGCTTATGATACGACGCCTTCCTGTGTGGAGCGCAGTATCCGCAATGCCGTAGAGGCAACGCTGGATCGCGGGGATGTGGACTTTCTGTATTCCGTGTTCCGTAATACGATCAGTAAGAATAAAGGTAAGCCGACCAACCGGGAATTTATTATGATGGTTGTGGATGTCCTGCGGGTTCGGCATATGTAGCCTGCTTTGTGCTACTGGCAGAATGTATGGCTGCAGTGCGGGATGCCTTATTACAGAGAAGCTCAGAATGTACAGTAAGCTGTTTTCGTAATGCCTCACCGCTTTGAAACACAGATATAGGCTGATAGAGATACCATTGCTTGATAGCATAAAGAGTTTACAGACTGTCATAGACTGCTGTTGTTTCAGCGAACAGCGCCTAACAGCGCATGCTGCTTTGGTGAATCGTATCTGTTTTTCCTGACGGATTTAGAAAATAAAGGAAAAGCGGCTTGACTTATTTGGATTTGCAGGTATCATATAAGAAGAAACGCGAGGAAAAGTGTGCAATACGTAACATGACGTATTGGATGCTTTTTTGTATTCGGAATAGAAAGGATACCCTGCATGTTTGTAAAGATTGGAAAAGCAGGAGTAAAGGGATGAAGCTGTGAGATTAACGGTAGATGATATTAAGCGACAGACAAAAAGTGAAACAAAGCTGATCAAGGCCAGAAAGGTTCAACAGGAAAACCTGATTAAAAAAATATATATAGCAAAAACGCAGAGTGAGTACCACGTAGAGGCACGGATGGAAACATTGAGTGGCAAGTTTTATGCGACACTGCAGTTTACATTAAATGCGGAGAGTGATGTGGATTATTATTTCTGCAGCTGCAAGCGAACAAAAATATGCGAGCATCTGCTTGCCGTACTGTATCAGATTCATGATCTGCAGCCGGAGAAGTTTCCATATTCCTATGAACGGAAAGAGGAAGAAATCGCCGTACAGCCGGCTGCACAACTTCCGTTGCTTCAGCAGAGTCCATCACCTGTTAAGAAAGAGAAGCAGAGGATTTCTGCAGAAAAGGAAGCAGTACCTGTAAAAAAGGGCAGATTGCAGATGGAAATTTTGAAGGAGCATCAGAACATCGAGGCGATGGTGAAGGAGAATACCCGCCGCAGAGAGCTGATGAAGCAGTTTGCGACCTCCAGTCATATTCTGCAGGAGAGCAAGGTCTATTATCAGGAGCTGCAAAACCGTGAGCATGTGGAAAAGGTGCATCTGTTTGTGGAAGCTGAGGTCACTGACCAGCAGCATATGTATATCGCACTGAAAATCGGAGACCGGAAATGGTATACCATCAGCAGTCTTGCGGATTTCTTTGAGCGTCTTGCCCAGCAGACCTATGCACAATATGGTATGTCACTGGCGTTCACCCATTCGATAAACCGCTTTGATGAAGACAGCCAGGATCTGATCCGTTTTCTGAAAAACTGCTTTTATGAGGGAAAGACGCTGGTATCCAATCCGAGTGTTATGGAGATTCCTCCGCTGTATATGGATGAGTTTTATGAGCTGCTGGGGCGCCTTCCACAGCGCTATCGCAACATTCAGATGAAGGATAAACGACAGCTGCTGGACATCCGCGTAAAGAGTGAGGAGGATTTTGTTCTGCTTACCTTCCGCAACTGGTCGCTGCTGAAAAGCGGTATTCGGGGACGGCATCACTTGTACCGCATGCAGGATGATACGCTGTACCGCTATCGCTTTGATGAACAGGGGAAGTGTCTGGAGCTGATTGATTCCCTGAGTGAGCAGCAGCTGTATGTGCGCAATGAGCAGTTTGCGGATTTCTATAAATATGTTCTAAGTGAAATCCGTGATTATGCGAATATGTATGGAATCGCGAAGTATGCCTATACGCTGGAGCCGATCGGACTGGAGCTGTATGGGGATATTGATGAGCTGGGAAGGGTGTATTTTCAGCTGGATGTTCTGTATGAGGATGAACGGATACCGGGCTTTCAGGATGAGCAGGAATATCTGCCGCTGCGCCAGGAGATCGTTGAAAATTTCATAAGGCAGTATGCGGATATCATACAGCCGAAGGAGCATTGCGCGCTGTTTCATGATGTGAGTGAAACCCTGCTGGAGTTCATGCGGGACGGCCTTCCGTTTCTGTCGGGATATTGTGAGATTTTTGTCAGTGATGTATTGAAGAATATGAATAAGAAGCATGTGGTTAATCTGCAGGCAGGACTTCGCCTTGCGGGTAACCTTCTGGAAATTGATTTACACAGCCGTGATATTCATAAGGAGGAGCTGCTGGATGTGCTGCGCGCCTACCGCAGGAAAAAGCATTTTTATCGGTTGAAAAACGGGAAGCTGCTGAATCTGAAGAGTGATCAGCTGGAGGAACTGGATACGATGATGCAGGAGTTTCATATCGAGGATGAGCAGCTGCAGCAGAATTGCATACAGCTGCCGGGATATCGTCTGTTCATGCTGGATGCATTCACAAAGGGAAGTGACTCCATTGCCTTCCATAAAGAGGATGTCTTACAGAATATACTGAACTCCTTTCAGCAGATCAGTACACAGGATATCGAAATACCACAGCGCTATAATGAGCTTTTACGTGATTATCAGAAGGATGGCTTTCGCTGGCTGAAGCTGATGCACCGGTATGGCTTCGGAGGTATTCTGGCGGATGATATGGGTCTTGGAAAAACGTTGCAGGTCATTGCCTTTCTGGAAAGCGAAAAGCAGGCAGGCCGCACCAGCATTGTCGTTGTGCCGAGCAGTGTGCTGTATAACTGGGAGGATGAGGTGCGTAAATTTGCAAGTGATTTAAGGGTTTGCTGTATCACAGGCTCTCAGGCAAAGCGGGAGGAGCTGATCCGCAGCAGTATGGATATGGATCTGCTGATTACCTCCTATGATTATCTGAAGAGGGATATCGGCTATTATGAAAGCCGGACGTTCTTCTATAAGATTCTGGATGAGGCACAGTATATCAAAAACCAGCGGACGATGAATGCGACGAGCACGAAGCGTCTGAAGAGCCATCATGCACTGGCTCTGACAGGTACACCGATTGAAAATTCACTCGCTGAGCTGTGGAGTATTTTTGACTTTCTGATGCCGGGCTACCTGTTTGATTACCGCTATTTCTCCCATCATTTCGAGAAGGATATCATTCTTGGAAAACATAGGGAGAAGCAGGAGCAGCTGAAGAAAATGGTACAGCCGTTCATTCTGCGAAGAGTGAAGAAGGAGGTGCTGAGTGAGCTGCCTGAAAAGACGGAGACAACGCTCAGTATCGCCTTTGATGAGGCAGAGGAAACAATGTATATGGCGAATCTTGCACAGGTTAACAAGGAGCTGCAGCAGGAGCTTGATCTGGTGAAGACCAATCGGTTCCAGGTTTTGGGAATGCTGATGCGCTTACGGCAGATTTGCTGTGACCCGCGTCTTGTGTATGAGGAGGTATCGCAGCCTTCCAGCAAGCTGAAGGCCTGTATGGAGCTGGTGAGCTCTCTTGTGGAGAATGATAAGTCCGTGCTGCTGTTTTCCAATTTTACCTCCATGCTGGATTTGATTCAGGTTGAGCTCCAGCATCTGCATATACCGTATTTCCGAATGGATGGAAGTACCGGTAAGGAGGAGCGACGGGAGCTTGTGCAGAAGTTTCAGGATAAGGAAAAGAAGGTGTTCCTTATTTCACTGAAGTCCGGGGGTACCGGTATCAATCTGACAGCTGCGGAGGCAGTGATTCATTATGATCCCTGGTGGAATGTTTCAGCGGAGAATCAGGCAAGTGATCGGGCATATCGCATCGGTCAGAATTCCCGCGTGCAGGTGTATAAACTGATTATGCGCAATACCGTGGAGGAGCGTATTCAGCATTTACAGCAGATGAAAAAGGAGCTTGCGGATATTTTCGTGGAAGAGAATGAGACGAATATCATGAGGATGGATAAGGATCAGATTCTGGAGCTGTTGAAGGTGAATGGCTGAACGGGGAAAGCCAGTGTATAACCAAAGATGAAGGGAAGTCTTCACTCTCGTTGATCAGAAAGTTTCCTGTAAGAGATGGAGATTTACGGAATGCTTTAATACAATGGCAATTTTATAGAAAAAGGGAATTCATGTACGCAAAGTATCTCTGAATTCTCTTTTTTGCTGTTCGGATTTGAATTAGACAAGAGGCGGGATGCAGTATATGTGTAATCAGCTCTGGTTTATGAAATTTCTTGGGTTTTTATGGTACAGGATTTCCTTTTGCTTGTTGGAGCTGATGTGGGTGTAGATCTGCGTGGTAGTGAAGCAATTTTTGATAACAGTAAGCGTATAATCTCATTTTTATGCACTGTAAATTGAAATTTTGAGTTATATAATATATTTGTAAGTAAACTGCCAGTATCCATAATTTGTGTTTCTGCAAAAGCAATATCTATTATCGGTAAATCATAAAGATTTGCTATCAATAATTTTATCCAATTACATAACGAAGCATCTAAATCAGGTGTTATTAAAAAGGTATGTGGATACATAGACTTCATTTTATGATAATATTCCTTCAATAATCTACTTTTCCCTACACCACTTCTGCCAAGAATGACCAAGATGTTATTTTGTGAACTGTTTAAGACATTCTTGATTTTCTCGCATTCATTTATACAACCGATGAGTGGTTTCTCTAATAGCCAATCACATGTTATAGAAAATGCAGATAGAATTTTGATTTTATTAAGATATACTTCAGGCATTTTAATCAAATTATCATAATGATTGATCTGCATATGAAAATAATAACACTTGATCTCTCCACCTTTAAGTACACTATCGATCTTTGAAGGAGTAAGCATCGCCATGTTTTTTTCATATTTTTTTATCTCAAGCGAGCAATCAACACTTTTTAATGATGAGTTACATACAGTAACTGTTATTTTTATAATGTCATTTATCCTTAATCGTTCCTTTTTTAACTCTCTCCAGCTTTGCTCTTTCATAATCCTACTATTTAAAAAAGAAAGCTGATTTTGTAAGGCTAAATCTGTATATGTACATTTTTTGAAGGAAGGAAAATATATTTCGATATTTAAAACATCTTGATACTTTAGAATTAACTCTTCTAAGACTTCATTCTCATATACTATAATTGTTGCTTCCTGACTTTCAGCAAATTGTGCTATTTTCCTTTTTGCATTTGTGTTAATCTCACTATAAGAGAAAATTAAAATATCTTTGATATTGCTTACAGTACTCATAACTAAAGTAGGTGCCAGCACTTTTAAATCTAATTTCTTTTTGTAACATTTACATTCTGCCCATTTTTCATTAGAATGAAGACCTTTTGATACAAAATCTTTATTACCATCCCATGATTTTTTTGTTTGTTCCCATATGACGTTGGGATACATACATGCAAGAAGCTCTTTAACGAGATCTTCAAATAAATTTCCATTAAAACTTCCATTTTCTTTAAATGCATTCCAATCAGTTAAATATTTCATCTCTCACCTTATAAAGATAATCCTATATTATCCTTCAAGGATAGGGAAGGGGTGAATGGGCTTTGTTAAAGACCATGTATCTATAACTTATTTTTACAAAAGTAAGAAAAAATTTATAAAATAAGTTTGAGGTGTTAAACATTGAGAAAGAAAAGAAAGTGCAGAGCTATATGTGTATCTGATAAATTAAGGCAAGAAAACAATTATTTTAAATATTTTTCTGATTCGAACGAAATTGAAAGGTTTGCAGGCGAAGTACGCCATCAATTTGAATTGTTGGATTATCAGATACCAATTGCGCATATTCTTGATAAAGTTGGGTTTAAGATATATAAAGAAAACCTATCAGCGAATATTTCTGGATTTATTGGTGTAAGTGATTCCTAAATAGAGGCACGAGGGTGTAAAAGAATCATGTTAATTAATGCATATGAAAATCGTGGACACCAGCGTTTTACAATGGCTCATGAATTTGGACATTACATATTTGAGTATGATGGGAAGTCAGATTTTGCGGATGAATATAGTTTGGATAAGGAATGGCTTACTAGTGAAACGGAAATAAGAGTAAATAGATTTGCTACGGCTTTGTTAATGCCAAAAGATATTTTTACTGACAAATATAGACTTTTTCACTTTTAGGATATAAAAAAGAAGCGATTGTTAATGAACTATCGGATATTTTTGATGTTTCTGAAACTTTTATTTTAAAAAGAATCAGAGAATTGGGGTTAGAGGAAGAATCAAATGAAAAGACGATTTGGAATTTACTAAAAAACTTAAGATTTGCGGAATAATGAAGTTGATCCCTACGAATTTAATAGAAGAAAAGAATATCAAAGAAAGAAATGAAGAATATACGATATTTGTAGAATATAGGGATTATTTTACAAAATCATTTTCATTCAAAACTAGGAGTAAGAAAATTTCTGTAATCATTTTTTTAGGTATTCTGATAGTTGTGGCACTTGCACATTGTATCTCAATTGCAGTCATGGTAAATAGAGGATTTGATGTGACTACTTTAGTAGTTTTCATCAGTGCTTCAGTATCCTTGATTACTGTATTATTGGTTATTCCAACAAAAATAATAGAGTTTATCTTTAATCGTGATGAAGAAAAATATTCTGTTGAAATAATACACAATATTCAAGACTATGACAAAAAAGTAAGGGATGATTTCAAAGCGTTAGTTTCATAGATAAATAGACATATCAATAGAGAAGCTTGTGAATTAGGGAGGTTGCTGAAAAAGTCTTAAGAAGATTGATGTAAAAATCAGTTCTCTTTTTATATATGTAAATACGCGAACATAGGCATTAGAATGGTATAATATAGGTGCAAAAAAAAGGTGAGTATGATGTTAGGAAAAGTAGAACAAGAGAGTATGACTTTAAGCCCATATAGCGAATTGTTTGATATATTGATTGAAAAAGATGATTTCTGGAGAGTACTGAATGAGATGGTTGATTTTGGATTTATATATGATGAAGTGAAGGAAAAATATAGTGATTGTATGGGAAGACCTGCAGAAAATCCAATCGTCATGTTTAAATATATTTTACTAAAATCTAAATTTAAGTTGTCTGATCGGGATTTGATCGTACATACAAGAACGGATATGCTTTACAAATATTTTCTAGGATATAATCCAGAAGAAGTTAATTTTATAAATCCCAGTTCATTGTCTAAGTTCCGCCATATGCGACTAAAGGATGCAAATCTATTAGAAGTATTGATTTCAACAACCATAGATATTGCTCTGAAGGCTGGAGTTATGGAAGCCAAGGTAAATCTGATACTGGATTCTACACATACCAATGCAAGTATCAACATATCTCACCTAGAGAAGAATTGATAAAAAGAGCAAGAGAACTGCATAAAGCAGTATATGCGGTCGCTCCGGATGAGAAAGAAAAAATGCCGAAGAAGCGTGAATCTAGTGGCTTATTGGAAGACGAAATAGAATACTGCAATGAACTGAGCGAAGTAATTGATGCGGATTCAAGGATGGAAGTAATTGAAACGTTAAGGGAACAAAATAATTATCTGAAAGAAGGAGTAGCAGATACACAGATAGAGATAGAGTATTAAGGGATCAAGACGCAAAGGTTGGTCATAAGATAACAGATACAACCTTCTTTGGCTATAAGACACATATCGCAATGACACAAGATCTAATCATATACGATAATTTAAATATTTCTTTTTTGTATGTTCGAAGATAATGGTGGATCTTTTAAGAATTAAGACTTATGTGAGCAACGAGTGAAATTTGGTGCATGATGTTGAGTTATGCAGCATTAATAGATAATTCTCTAAAGGCTTTGTAATACACTTGCATGGTACTTCTATCTGTAATGGATAAAGCTGTCTGAAAATGAAATAATCCTCTATAAGGAGATATTCGTTATATTTGTGGAAAAGCTAACGGTCATCATGATATTAGAAAAAGTTGAAAGCTATTCTTTAGGATGTAAATCATTTTTTCTTATATGGTAGATATGAGATACTTGAAAATCCATAAATTCTGGTATAAATAACATTTCATTATTGATATATAAGTTAAATATAAGGTATATTTACTCTTGTTTTTTAAAATTAGATTTTATTAAATTTAGTTGTATGGTAGAATAGGATAGGTATGAAGGAGTGGCTGTAATGATTGAGAAAATATTTAACAACAGTCTATATAAGAATCATAGAGAGATGATGCTGTGTTTTTTTGATTTATGCATCGTATTTGTATCGTTTCTATTGGCTTATTGGATTAAAATAGAATTTAGAATACCAAATTTTGAAAAAATCTATATAAGGGACTTTGCGCTGGCAATGCTTTCAGTTTTATTAATATACATGAGTTGCTTTATGTTGTTTAAAATTCACAAAAGCTTATGGAAGTATGTCGGGCCTATTGAAACTTTGAGAATTGGTTTGGCTGTTGTTTTATCTACTGTCGTATTGTTTGCTTTGGCGATCATATTTGAATTAGATAGAACTTTTCTTAGTGTTATAGTTACTGGGGGACTCTTAACAGCTTTGTTGATGTTTAATGTACGAGTTTGTTATAGATTGTATAGAAGAATGACATATAAGGTTACGAATAAAACTGAGAAAGCTATCATTATTGGAGCTGGTGATGCCGGTTATGTTCTAGTAAAGGAATTGGCGCAAAATGATAATTTCAATGTCAGTATCATAGGCTTTGTTGATGATAAGAAAATCAATAATGAAATATCAGGATATAGGGTTTTGGGAGATACATATGATATTCCAGAGATTGTGCAGAAGTATGATGTGAAAATTGCATTTATTGCTATGCCGAGTGCTGATAAGGATACAGTGAGAAGAATTTATGACCTGTGTCAGTCTGCAAAGCTGGAAACGAAAATTATGAAAGAAGGAGACAATTTACTTGTCAATGAGTTAAATTCACCTAAAAAGTATCCGGTTCAGGATATAAGCATTGAGGATTTACTTGGTCGGGGTGAAATAAAGCTAGAACAAAACGAAATCAAAAGTTACTTAACAGATAAGGTTGTTGTAGTAACGGGAGCCGGTGGATCCATAGGATCTGAGTTATGCCGACAAATTGTGAAGTTTAAACCGAAGCAGCTGATGATGATTGATATTAATGAGAATTCTTTATATATGCTTGAACAGGAATTTAATAGAAATCGCACACATGGAATATTGAATAAAACAATTGAAATTATTTCATTAATTGCATCAATAAGAGAGTTTAAAGCAATCAATGGTATATTTAAGGAATATAATCCGGATGTTGTCTTTCATGCAGCTGCACACAAACATGTTCCGTTAATGGAAACGCGTCCTATGGAAGCTATCAAGAACAATGTATTCGGAACAAATAATGTGATTAATGCATGTATTAAGAATAACGTATCTAGATTCATTATGATTAGTACGGATAAGGCAGTTAATCCAACCAATGTCATGGGAGCAACAAAACGAATGACAGAAATGATTTTGCAAGCAAATGGTGATAATGGCGTGACTAAGATGGCTGCCGTTCGGTTCGGAAATGTTTTGGGATCGAATGGTTCCGTAATCCCAATTTTTAAGCAGCAGATTACGGAAGGCGGTCCTGTCACGATAACAGATAAAAATATCATACGTTACTTTATGACAATTCCTGAAGCAGCGCAGCTTGTATTGCAGGCTGGTTTCTATGCAGATAAAGGCGAAATCTTTGTTCTTGATATGGGAGAACCAGTGAAAATTTTGGATTTAGCTGAAAAAATGATTCGATTGTCAGGTTTCAAACCTTATAAGGATATTGATATTATTGAAATTGGGTTACGTCCTGGAGAGAAGATGTTTGAGGAATTAAAGCTTGATGGAGAAACAACAACAAGAACAAAAAATAATTTGATATTTAAAAACAATGTCATGGCAATAACCAAAGAAGATATTACAGACAGGTTGGTCAAACTTGAAGAAATATTAAATGATGTCGAGCATCGTAATGATATTAAAAACAGGTTGCTGAGCTTAATCATAACAGATCAGGATCAAAGCGTTTTTATGAAATAATAGCAAAGGTATATCACGTTTTGTTGATATATCTTTTTTTTCAAAATCTGCCAATCATCATCAGATTATCGTGTGAATTCATAAAATAAGTTTGTCATTCAGAGCTGAAATGAATTAAGAATGGTTGCAATATAGTTACTTTTGTAGTATTATGTTTCTAGTTAAAATGCAAAGTGCTAAATTCATTTTAACAAAGGATAATAGACAGTTATTCAAAGTTGAAAATAATGCTTAGGGATGGATCGTTGCTATGTCACGTTCATCACGAATGTATGGTCATAGATGTTATAAAGTCAAACCTGAAAAGAAGTTTGATGGGTGAAGCCTACCCTATTGGAGGTAACAGCATGAAATGGTATGTTGGACAGGTCAGAAGCGGTCACGAAAGAAAGATCGTAGAGAAATGCCGGACTATGATTTCAAAGGATGTTTTACAGGATTGCTTTATACCAGAGTATATCCGAAAAAAGAAATATATGGGGAACTGGCATGATGTAAAGGATATCCTGTTCAAAGGTTATATCTTCATGATAACGGATCAGATTGATCAATTAAATATAGAGCTTAAAAAAATACCTGATTTCGTGAAGGTCATCGGTAAGAAAAAAGCAGATATATTTCCTTTAAATGAAGAGGAAGTTGCTTTCATGAAATCATTTGGAAAAGAAAATCATGTTGTAGAGATGTCTACAGGCTTCATACAGGGAGAGCAAATATTTATAACAGAAGGACCATTGCAGGGGAAAGAAGGACAAATCATAAGAATAGATCGGCATAAGCGGGTCGCCTATCTTCAACTCAGCATGTTCAACAAAGAAACCACAACAAAAGTCGGATTAGAGATCATAAGCAAGTGCTGAAAAGGGACTTGCTTTTATTTTGGAGGGATAGATTTGGAGAAATTCAAGGATAAAATATGGCTGTCAAGCCCCACTATGCATGGAGAAGAATTAAAATATATTACAGAAGCCTATAAAACAAATTGGATGTCTACAGTGGGTAAAAACATTAATGAAATAGAAAGAATGATTTGCGAAAAAGTAGGATGCAAATATGCTGTTGCTTTAGCATCCGGGACATCCTCTTTACATATGGCAGTTAAACTAGCTGGAGTAAAACCTGGAGATAAAGTGTTTTGTACAGATATGACATTTGGTGCTACTGTCAATCCAGTAGTCTATGAAGGTGGGATACCAGTATTTATAGATACGGAATATGATACATGGAATATGGATCCGATTGCTTTAGAGAAAGCGTTTGAATTATATCCGGAGGTAAAAATTGTTGTCTTGGTCCACCTATATGGAACCCCAGGTAAAATCGATGAAATCAAAGCAGTTTGTAAAAAGCATAATGTCATTATCATAGAAGATGCAGCCGAGTCTTTAGGAGCAAGATATAAAGGTGTACAGACAGGAACATTTGGGAATTACAATGCAATATCATTTAATGGCAATAAGATCATAACTGGATCCTCAGGTGGGATGTTTCTGACTGACGATAAAGAAGCGACTGAGAAAGTTAGAAAATGGTCTACACAATCAAGAGAAAATGCACCTTGGTATCAGCATGAAGAATTGGGATACAATTACCGGATGTCAAACGTCATTGCAGGTGTGGTAAGAGGACAAATTCCACACTTAGAGGAGCATATCGCACAGAAAAAGGCTATTTATGAAAGATATAGAAAAGGGTTAAAAGACCTGCCAGTAAAAATGAATCCTTATGATGAAGAGAATAGTGAGCCAAACTTCTGGTTATCTTGTTTAATTATCGATAAGGAAGCAATGTGTAAACAGGTAAGAAGTGAACAAGAGGCACTATTTATTAGTGAAGCAGGCAAAACTTGTCCAACAGAGATATTAGAAGAATTGACAAAATACAATGCAGAAGGCAGACCAATTTGGAAACCGATGCACATGCAGCCAGTGTTTAGAATGAATCCTTTCATTACAAGAGAAGGAATCGGAAGAGCAAGAACGAATGCGTATCTCGAAGGCAGTACATTAGATGCAGGTATGGATATTTTTGATAGAGGATTATGTCTACCTTCTGATAATAAGATGACAATAGAAGAGCAAGGCCAAATCATAGAAATCATTAAGGGGTGCTTTAAATAATGTACAGATTATTTTTTAAGAGATTTCTTGATTTCACATTGTCCTTAATAGCAATAATCTTGTTGAGTCCAATATACTTGATTGTAGCCATACTTGTAAGAGTGAAATTGGGAAGTCCTGTTATATTCAAACAGAAAAGACCAGGCAAGGATGAAAAGATATTCAAGATGTACAAGTTTCGAAGCATGACGAGTGAAACTGATGGGGAGGGAAATCTTCTGCCAGATGAAGTTAGGTTAACTTCATTTGGAAAGAAACTTCGTTCAACGTCACTTGATGAACTTCCAGAGCTCTTTAATATTTTAAAAGGAGATATGAGTATTATCGGTCCTAGACCTCTATTGGTCCATTACTTACCACTTTATAATGGATTTCAAAAACAAAGACATGATGTAAGACCAGGTTTAACTGGACTTGCGCAAGTGAGTGGACGCAATGCAATTTCTTGGGAAGAGAAATTTGAAAAAGATGTAGAATACACGAAAGAGTATTCTTTTTTATTGGATATGAAGATATTATTTATGACTGTGAAAACGGTTTTTAAGAAAGAAGGAATTAGTAGCGATACCTCTTCGACAATGGAGGAGTTTAAAGGATGATTAATAGGTGATGAAATGAACAATATTGTAATTGTAGGTGCATCTGGATTTGGCAGAGAAGTAGCATGGCTAATTGAAAATTCAGATAAATGGAATGTTAAAGGTTTTGTAGATGATAATGAAGATTTAGAACATAAAAGTGTGAATGATTATCCTGTTTTAGGCACAATAGATTTTTTGCTTAATGTAAATGAGAAAACCAATGTAGTAGTAGCCATTGGAAATCCTCGAATCAGAAAAAAAATAGTTGAAAGGCTTCAAATTAATAAGAATATTTCATTTCCTAATATATTTGATAAAGATGTCATTATAGATAAAACTGTCACGATAGGTTTTGGAAATATTATTTGTAAAGGTAGTATTCTAACTACAAATCTAGAAATAGGAAATTTTAATCATATCAATTTGAATTGTACGGTAGGGCACGATGTGCAGTTTCATGACTATATAACAGTCTATCCGGGAGTGAATATTTCAGGTAATGTAAGAATAAATGATTGTGTCGAAATTGGAACGGGAACTAAAATCATACAAGGAAAAGAAATAGTTAAAGAGACGGTGATAGGTGCTGGTTCTGTTGTTGTAAAAGACATAGTTGAAAATGGCACTTATATAGGAGTACCAGCAAAACAAATGAAATAAGATTGGAGAAAGTATGAAAAGAGTATTAATGACTGCAACTGTTCCATCAATGATTGGACAGTTTAACATGAATAATATCAAATTACTACAAGAACTGGGATATACGATAGATGTTGCCTGCAATTTTGATGATTATTCAGTTTGGAATGAAGAAAGAATAAAAAAATTCGAAAGTGAATTAAAGGAATTAAAGATTAAAAAAATTAATATTAGTTTTTCGAGAAGTCCTAAAAATATAAAAAACATAATAAATTCTTATAAACAAATAAAGCAGTTATTAAATGATAAGAATTATTCTCTAGTTCATACACATACACCTATCTCAAGCTTTATAACACGTTTAGCTTATAAAAAAAGTAATATATACGGAACTTGCAAAATGATTTACACAGCGCATGGTTTTCACTTTTTTAAAGGAAACAATCCATTTAAAAATTTTGTTTTTAGAAATATTGAAAAAATTGCTGCAAAATATACGAATGTACTGATTACAATTAACAATGAAGACTATATTGCAGCAAAGAAATTTAAATTAAAGAAAAGCGGTACTGTTGAATATGTACCAGGTGTTGGAATTGATATAGATAAAATTAATTTAATTAAAGAAAATAAGATACAATTATGTGAAGAGTTGAATATTCCAAAGGATGCAATCTTAATACTTTCAGTTGGAGAGCTTAATGCTAATAAAAATCACAAGATTGTAATAGAAATATTACCAGAGTTACCCAATAATGTGCATTATCTAATGTGCGGTGATGGTCAGTTGAAAGAGCAACATGAGCGATTAGCCAAGAAATTACATGTATCAGACAGATTACATTTTCTTGGATATAGAAAAGATGTAATTAAGATAATGAAGTCATGCGATATTTTTGTATTTCCTTCAAAAAGGGAAGGACTGTCAGTAGCTTTAATGGAGGCAATGGCATGTGGATTACCTTGTGTCGTTTCCAAAATTAGAGGAAATGAAGATTTAATTGAGAATGAGAAAGGTGGATACTGTGTGGATTTAGAAAACGAAAGCTTTAATATTTATATAAATAAAATATTAGAGTTAGACCTTTCTAGATCAATGGCTGCTTTTAATTATAATAAAGTTTCAAATTATTCTATAAAGAAAGTGAATTTGAAAATGAGGGAAATTTATGAGAGAAATGAATAAAGAACCTTTGATTTCTGTAATTATGGGTGTGTATAATGATCAGAGATTTTTAAAAGAAGCAATAGAATCTATTCTTTGTCAAACCTATAAGAATTTTGAATTTATTATATGTAATGATTGTTCTGCGGATCAAAGCACTAAGATATTAGAGAAATATAAAAAAATTGATAATAGAATAACAATTATAAATAATAAAAAAAACATGGGGCTAGCAGCCTCACTTAATAGGTGCATAGATATATCTAAAGGTGATTATATTGCAAGAATGGATAGTGATGATAGGGCTTTATCAGATAGATTTTCTATTCAAGTAGAGTATTTAAATGAGCATCCAGAAACTAGTGTGATTGGTACTAATGTATACTATATAGATAACTCATCAAATAGGTATTCAAAGACTGAATTTCCTCATATGAAAAGTATTTCATTAAAAGAAGCGGTTAAGCAAACTTCCCTTATTCATCCTTCTGTGATGATGAGAAAAGAAGCGATACTTAATGTGAATAAATATACAGTAACTGAATTAACATGTCGTGCTGAAGATTATGATTTATGGTGTAAAATGAAAGAAGAAAGAATGGTATTGGAGATTATTGGTGATTATCTTTTAGAATATAGAGAAGATGAAAGTGGAATAAAAAAAAGAAAATATGTATATAGAATTCAAGAGGCGAAACTAAAATTTTATTGGATGAAGCGTACAGGAATGACAAAGTACTTATTTATTTATGCACTGAAACCATTAATTATTGGAATGATTCCAAAAAAGGTTTATAAAAAATTACATAAAAGGAGAGTTATAGATGTCTAATATTCTTTTTGGAGTTTGCATTATATTACCGGTTTTATGTATAGGTAGTGGATGCTATTTTATTAGGCAAGAACAAAAAAAATGTGATATTTTATCCATTGTATTGATTTCAGTTGGCTTAGCTTTAATTGCTTTCTATACATTGCCTAATACATCGGATGACTTACAGAGACATTTTGATGTCATGCGAAGTTATCAAAATCATTCTATTATGGTAATATTTCATTCAGGATATTCATTGGTATATTTGAATAACTTAATAATGTATATAATTGCACAAACTAATATATTAGGCTTATACCAAGCGATTTTTACATTTGTCGGATATTTCTATTTATTTAAGCTAATACTAATGATTTATGATGATTTAAAAATACGAAACAAAAATATATTGATAGGTATGTTGTTATTTATATTTTGCATGTCTTTTTATAAAACTTATATCTTAGCAATAAGAAATTATTTTTGTTTTATCACTGGTGCATATTATTGTTATGCATTAAGAACAGAGAGAATACGAGTTCATCACTTCTTGATTGTAGTTTTATTATTATCGCTTATTCATCCGGTATCATTGGTTCTTGTAATTCCTTTATTAGTAGATTGGATAAAAAATAGAAAAATTCAGTTCGCTTTATTAGTAGGTATTTTTTTTCATTATCCTATTTTAAAGTTTTTTTTAAGTTTATGTCCGAAAGACTCATTTGTGTATCTTAAGATACTACCATATTTAAATGGAACTATACAGCCATATAATGCGAATTATATGATTTTATTTATGCTTCTTGCTCTCTTTGCTTCTTTTATAATTATACTAATGTATAAACAGGAGTCTAATACAATTAAGTATTTAATTCTATATACAATATTAGCGTTATCAACGTTCTATCAATTTGATCTGATTAGAAGATTTATGTACTTGGTGCCTTTGTTTATGATAGAACCTTTATTTATTTTATTATCAGAAAAAAAGATTAATAATTATTTTGAATTTAAGAAATTTAAAATTAAACTAACACATATTTTATCTATAATTATGTTATTTTTGTCAATTGCTTCTATATTAGCGACATATGCAAATATCATAGCATATGGCTGGTATTGGATATTTTAGGGGAGGCTTTTAATGAAAAAGAAAATATTATTTAGCATAACTAATTTAATTGGTGGTGGTGCAGAGAAAATACTTCTTGATACAGTGAAAGCAATGGATAAAACGAAATATGATGTGTATGTTTTTTCTTTGTTAAATGAGGGAATATATATAGAAGAAATAAAAAAATATGCAACATATTTTTTTGCTTTTGATTTAGAAGCGTATCCAGAGCGATTGAGAAATTATATTCGCTTTCTTTTTTTAAGATATATTAAATTTTCAAAAAAAGAAAAATTATACAAGAAATATGTTCAGGGAGAATATGATTATGAAATAGCATTTTTAGAAGGACCAGTAACTAAGATAATTGCCGGTTCTAAGTCAAGGACTCCCAAATATGCATGGGTTCATGTTGATTTAATAAATCTGCCTGATAGCAATAAATACTATAGAAGTAAAGAAGAAGCGAAAGAATGTTATAATTTTTACAATAAGATATTATGCGTTTCATCTGATGTGAAAACTTCTTTTTTAAAAATATACGATGTGGATGAAGAAAAAGTGCAAGTTCAACTAAATGTGCTAGATACTAATAAGATACTAAATTCTATAAAAAATGTTACAGAATATAAGAGGCAGAATCCATTAAATCTTATTACTGTGGGAAGACTTAGTCCACAAAAAGGATATGATCGACTTTTAAAGTGTTGTGTTAGATTAAAAGAAGATAAATTGACATTTAAATTAAAAATTGTAGGAACCGGACTCTTGAAGGATACTTATCAAAAATTTATTGATGATAATAAACTAAATGATTGTGTTGAATTAACTGGATTTATTGATAATCCATATCCATTATTAAAAAAAGCAGATTTATTTGTATGTTCTTCATTAACTGAAGGATTTAGCACAGTGGTTTCTGAAGCTATTTTTTTAGGTACACCTGTACTTACGACAGATTGTGCAGGAATGAAAGATATTTTAGGAGACAGTGAATTCGGTCTAATTGTAGAGAATAATGAGAATGGACTATATGAAGGTTTAAAGCAATTACTTATGGATAAGGATAAATTAAATGAATTGAGAGAAAAAGCAGTAGAAAGAAGTCCTTTTTTTGATTTACAAGCACGTTTATATGAGTTTGACTGTTTATTTGAAAAAGGTAATGAATATGAGTGATATTAAAATAACAATTATGACACCTACGTATAATCGTTCTAGTTTCTTGCCTAAATTATATGAGACTTTAACAAAGCAAACAGTTGATTTAACGATGATGGAATGGATTATAGTAGATGACGGATCAACAGATGATACAGAAGATATAGTTCATAAGCTGAAAGAAAAGAGTCCATTTGGAATTAATTATATAAAATCAACAAATAGAGGAAAACATCATGCAGTTAATATGGGAATAGAAAATGCGACAGGAGAATTTTTCTTTATAGTTGATTCAGATGATACTTTACCAGAAAATTCAATAGAAAGAATTATCTTTTGGTTTACTACTCTAAAAAGTGAACAAGAAAAGTTTGCAGGTATTGGAGGCTTGAAATCTTATGAATTTAGTGGAGATGTAGGAGAATCGTTTGAAGGAGAATATTTAGACTGTTCTTCGATAGAAAGAAGAGAAAAGAATATAAAAGGAGATAAAGCTGAGGTTTTTTATACAGATGTAATAAAGAAGTATAGATTTCCGGAATTTAGTGGTGAAAAATTTCTAAGTGAATGTGTCTTATGGAATGAAATAGCAAGAGACGGATATAAAATAAGATGGTTTAATGAACCCATTTATCGATGTGAGTATTTGGATTCAGGCTTAACTAGAAATATCTATAATCATTTGGCTAAATCGCCGAAAGGTTTTTTACTATATACAATAGAACTTATGCAGTATGAAGCTAGATCAGAACTTAAAAGGATGTATTATGCAGGAGCATATCATGTTTTAGTAGAAAATATAAAGCTAAGTGTATTATCTAAAAAACTAAAAATTTCTGTCTTAAAAATTGTAGTAGGCTCCTACATATTTAGGATAGTTCAAAAAAGAAAGGGAAGGCGAATAAATGAATAAAAAAGTCTGTGTATTATTATGTACATATAATCGTAAAAAATGTTTAGAAAAAGTTTTAAATGCATTAAGTAATCAAACCCATCAAATATCAGGGATTGTAGTCGTTGATAATCATTCAACTGATGGGACTTTATGTCATTTAAATGCTTTAGGCTTAAACTTACATGAAAAGATTAATGAGGTACAAATCACTAATTTAAATAATATCAAATTTTATTATTATTTAAATGAAAAAAATGAAGGAGGGGCAGGCGGATTTAAAAAAGCCTTTGAAATAGGATTAAAGTATGACTATGACTATTATTGGGTAATGGATGATGATGTATTACCAGAAGTAAATTGTTTAGAAATTTTGCTTGAGGGAATGGATGAAAATCATAAAGTGTGCATCCCAAATAGAACTTGTGAAAATTTTAAAGATAATGCTGTTATAAAAATGAATTTTGACAATTTCTTTAAACGTGTAGAAGATAAACAAGTTATTTCAGATTTTACCGGAAAAGAAAAAATAGAAGTTGTGGATTTTGCGTTTGAAGGACCATTGTTTAATTCTGAAATTTTGTCGGAAATTGGTCTACCAGATGATAAATATTTTTTACTCTTTGATGATAGTGACTACGCATACCGCTGTACAAAGATAACAAAGATATATTTTATGGTTAATGCAAAATTAAATAGGCAACTACCATTGCCCAATATAAGTGAACCAATTTATTGGAAACAATACTATATGTTGAGGAATTCATTTGTATTTGATATGAAATATGGGAAGAATTTCATTTTTAAACGATTACGCCCAATGTATTTTTGTTTGTTTTCATATTTAAGAGCAATTTCAAAATGGTCTTTGCCTAGAATTAGATATACCAAAAAAGCATATCATGATGCTAGGCATAATTTATTAGGAAAACAGGTTGAACCTGGAGAAAAGTTCGATGGAAAGTGAGTGAATTAAATGTATGATTATTTGATAGTAGGTGCAGGTCTATTTGGTTCTATTTTTGCATATGAAGCAAAAAAAAGGGGAAAAAATTGTCTTGTAATTGACAAAAGACCTCATATCGGCGGAAATATTTACACTAAAGAAGTGGAAGGTATTAATGTTCATGAATATGGGGCGCATATATTCCATACATCTAATCACGAGGTCTGGAAATATATTCAGCAATTTGCTACTTTTAATAGATATACCAACTCTCCTATTGCAAGGTATAGAGATGAAATTTACAATATGCCTTTTAATATGAATACGTTTAATAAGCTTTGGGGAGTAATTACCCCAGAGCAAGCGAAGAAAAAAATCGAACAGCAAATCAAAGAATCAGGTATTATAGAGCCTAAAAATCTAGAGGAGCAGGCTATATCATTAGTAGGAAGAGACATATACGAAAAATTAGTAAAAGGATATACACAAAAACAATGGGGAAGAAGATGTGATGAGCTTCCTTCTTTCATTATTAAAAGATTACCCGTGAGATTTACATACGATAATAATTATTTTAATGATTTGTATCAAGGCATACCGATTGGCGGATATACACCGATTATTGAAAAAATGCTTGAAGGAATTGATATACGATTGAATTGTGATTATTTTTCTAAAAGAAAAGAACTAGAAACGATTGCTAATAAAATCGTTTTCACTGGCATGATTGATCAATACTATGATTATTGCTTTGGCGAATTAGAATATCGTAGTCTTAGATTTGAAACAGAAATATTAGAAAGCGAGAATTATCAAGGTAATGCTGTGGTAAATTATAATGAATATGAAATACCATATTCTAGAATTATAGAACACAAGCATTTTGAATATGGGAAGCAAGAAAAAACGGTAATAACAAGAGAGTATCCAGCAACTTGGAAAAAAGGTGATGAACCATATTACCCGATGAATGATGAAAAAAATAATTGTCTGTATGAAAAATATAAAGCACTTGCAGATAAAGAAAATAAAGTTATTTTTGGCGGAAGATTGGGAATGTACAAGTATTATGATATGCATCATATCATAAGTGAAGCCTTAGAGATGGTAGGAAAAGAGTTTAATGAATAAAATACAAACTGTCAAAAAGAATTTTATAATGAATTTCATTTTGACTGCGGCAAATTTTATATTTCCTATTGTAACATTTCCCTATGTTTCTAGAATTCTATTAGCTGAGGGAACTGGAAAAGTAGCATTTGCAGCATCTATTGCGAGTTACTTTTCTATGATTGCTGCCTTAGGGATTCCAACTTATGGCATACGTGCATGCGCAAGAATACGCGATGATAAAGATAAACTAAATAAAACAGTACAAGAGCTTCTTATAATTCATATGAGTGCGACTAGTTTAGCATTAATGTTTTATTTTATTAGTGTCTTTATAGTGCCAGAATTATATAAAGAGAAGACCTTAATGCTAATAAATTCTTTATCTATTCTTTTAAATGTTTTTGGAGTTAATTGGTTATATCAAGCACTAGAGCAATATAGCTATATAACTTACCGCTCTATATTTTTTAAAATTATATCCATAATACTAATGTTTTTCTTTATCCATCAAAAAAGTGATTATATTATTTATGGTGGAATTGCGATTTTTGCAAATGCAGGATCTAACATATTAAATTTTATTAGATTACGCAAGTTAATTAATTTTAAAAAAGTTGAAAGTTATAGTTTTCTAGTGCATATAAGACCGATTTTGGTTTTCTTTGCTCAATCTGTTGCAATTACAGTCTATACAAATCTCGATACTGTCATGCTTGGTTTTATGCAATCTGATATAGAGGTCGGGTACTATAATGCTGCAATAAAAATTAAGACAATATTGCTAAGTTTAGTCACATCTTTAGGAACGGTTTTATTACCTAGATTATCTTATTGTATTCAAAAAAATGATAAGATACAGTTTCAAACCTTAATTTCTAAGAGTATTAGATTTGTTTTTATAATAGCATTACCACTAACTATTTTCTTTATTTTATTTGCAAAAGAAACACTGATTGTTTTATCTGGAAGAGATTTTATAGGCGCAACGCTGGCAATGCAAATAATTACTCCTACTATTCTTTTAATAGGATTATCTAACATCACAGGTATCCAAATATTAACACCTTTAGGGAAAGAAAAATTTGTTGTATACTCTGTTACATTTGGTGCTATCCTTGACTTAATTGTCAATTATATATGTATTCCTAGATTAGGAGCCGCTGGTGCATCTTTAGGCACACTGATTGCTGAATTTTCTGTTTTGGCTGTACAAATTATGTATACTTCAAAACAATTACATGAAGTTAAGTGTGGATTCAAAATTTTTAAAATAATTATTTCATGTTTATTTGCTTCAATACTTGTACTTTTCATCAATCTGTTTACCGATTTCACAGTCTTCTTCAGTTTATTTGTATATGCAATTTTGTTTTTTGGAAGTTATGTTATTTGCTTGATTCTATTGAAAGAAGAGTTTGTGGTTGACTATATATATAAAGGTTATTCAGCTTTAAAAACTAGGAGGTGAACTTTGTGATGAAAGAGTTTTTAATTTCTAAAAAAGGGATTTTTTGTATAAACTTAGTTCTCCTAATATTATTTGCTTTCTCAGGATGTATGAAGTATGAGGTTTCTGATGACTTTATCATGGAAATGGTGGTTTCTGGAGCTTATACAGGCTCACCTTCCTCATTTATTATGTTTATGCATCCTATGATTGGGATTGTTCTCTCTATGTTATATACATTTATCGCAACAATCAACTGGTATTTTATTTTTCAAATTGCGGTAATATTTACTTCATTATGCATTATATCGTATACGTTTTTGAAATATAAAAAAGATAATCTAAGCATATTGCTTTTTATGATATTTCTTTTGTTTTTTTCCAATGATCTATACTTATTGGTGCAATTCACAAAAACTGCGACGATCTCTCTATGTGCAGGATGCATTCTTATTTTAAGCAATATTTTAGATAGCAAAACGATAAATAAAAAAGAAGTCGCTTTGGGGATTTTCCTTTTTTGTGTTGGCTATATGATAAGAAATAAATGCATCTATATTGTTTTATTTTTTTCTGGACTACCAGTCTTATTTTATGGAATAAAGAAGAGGCTCAAATACATAGATTTCGTGAATTTGGTTAAAAAAGCAGGGAAAGTAATATTCCCATGTTTTCTTATTTTAATTGGATTAAGTCTTTTCAGTATAGGATTTGTTCAACGATATCCTGCGTTTAAAGCATATAAAACATATAGTGCATATCGATCTGATATTGTAGATTATTCTTACTACTCATATGAAGATAACCGATTAGAATTTGAAAAAAATGGAATTAGTGAAAATGATTTTTATACATTAGTTCATTGGAATTTCGGAGATATAGAATATTACGATTTAGATAAATTAAAAACGGTTAGCACTATTTTAAATGCCTATCGAGATAGCCAATATACGAGTATAAAAGGAACGATTGTCAATTTAATAAATCGCCAGTATAAATATTACGTAAGTGTTTGGGCACTAATCCTCATTTCATTGATTGGAATTTTTGCAATAAGAAATGGAATCTTTCAAGTCTTGGCTGTGAATTTCTTTGCTTTCTGTTTATTGTTTTTAAACATGTATCTAGGAAGACTAAACTATCGTGTTGAGTACTCTATCTTTTTAGCAGCCACAGCATTTTTGCTCTTTAGCATTCAAATATCTGAAAGTCGAATCGAAAAATTTAGCGATAAATTTCTAATCGCAGTTTTGATCGTTCTAAGTGTATGTAGAATACCAGTGTATATACCAAGTTATGGAAAAAGTAGTTATGATGCATTGTTTATTTCATGGAATAATGATTTAGCAAAATATAATGCTTCTTTTGAAAAAGAAAAGGATATGAGTGTTATAAACGAAATTAAGCAGAATCCAAATAATTTTTATTATTTAGGTTTTTATTCCAATATTCAAACGTTATATTTGAATTACAATCCATGGAAAGGGATTCAAAAGTCAGAATTTAAGAATGCTGCTTTTTTTGCGGGAATTGATACATTCCATCCGGATTGGATGAAGCAATTGGAAAAACATAGTATAAATAACCCTATGGAACATTTATTAAAGGAAAATGTTTATTTTATAGAGAACAGACCGATAAATGAAATCTTGACTTTTATACAAGAACATTATAAAGTAAATGTGGAAATGACTTTGTATAAAAAAATAGGGTCATATTATATTTGGAAAATAAGGTAGGAGAATGAAAATGAAAATTTTGGTAACTGGCGGCGCAGGCTTTATTGGCGGGAATTTTATTCACTATATGGTGGATAAATATCCGGACGATGTGATAGTAAATCTTGATTTACTTACATATGCGGGTAATTTAGAAACATGTAAACCTGTTGAGGATAAAACAAATTATAAATTCTATAAGGGTGATATAGCCGATAGAGCTTTTGTTTTTGATTTATTTGAAAAAGAGAAATTTGATGTGGTTGTAAATTTTGCGGCAGAATCGCATGTTGATAGAAGTATAGAGGATCCAGAAAGTTTTGTTAGAACGAATGTAATGGGAACTACGACTTTATTAGACGCATGTAATAAATATGGGATTCAACGTTATCATCAGGTTTCAACGGATGAAGTATATGGAGATTTGCCATTAGATAAACCAGATTTATTTTTTACGGAGGAAACTCCTTTGCATACATCAAGTCCATATAGTTCATCAAAAGCAGCGGCGGATTTGTTTGTTTTAGCTTACCATAGAACATATGGTTTACCAGTGACCATTAGTAGATGTTCCAATAATTATGGACCATATCATTTTCCAGAAAAATTAATTCCATTAATGATTTCTAGAGCTTTAGCTGAGGAATCGCTTCCTGTATATGGTACTGGAGAAAATGTAAGAGATTGGTTACATGTATATGATCATTGTGTGGCAATTGATTTAATTATAAGAAAAGGAGAAGCAGGTGAAGTTTACAATGTCGGTGGACATAATGAGCGAACAAATCTAGAAGTAGTTAAAACAATTTTGAAAGCATTGAATAAGCCGGAGTCTTTAATAAAGTATGTTGAAGATAGAAAAGGACATGATTTAAGATATGCAATTGATCCATATAAGTTAGAAACAGAACTAGGATGGAAACCAAAATATAATTTTGACACTGGTATACAACAAACAATTCAATGGTATTTGGATTATAAAGAGTGGTGGCAAAATATTCTTTCTGGAGAGTATCAAAATTATTTTAATAAAATGTATAAAGAAAAAGGGAGAGTGTAACATGAAGGGGATTATTTTAGCCGGAGGATCGGGAACTAGACTTTATCCATTAACACAAGTCGTATCAAAACAGATACTGCCTGTATATGATAAACCGATGATTTACTATCCATTATCTACATTAATGCTTGCTGGAATTAAAGAGATTCTAATTATTTCTACACCGCGAGATGTAGTTGCGTTTGAAGAATTATTGAGGGATGGAAGTCAGTTGGGATTAAGTATCGAATATGCTATACAAGAACAACCAAAAGGACTAGCTGAAGCATTTATAATTGGTGAAAATTTCATAGGAAATGATCGTGTTGCATTGATTTTAGGAGATAATATTTTTTACGGTCGTCATTTTACGACAACTTTAAATGAAGCTTTATCCAAAAAAGGTGCAACAATTTTTGGGTACTATGTAGATAATCCTAAAGAATATGGTGTAGTCACTTTTGATAAGGATTATAAAGTGTTGACACTGGAAGAAAAACCTGAAAAGCCTAAATCTCATTATGCAGTTCCTGGCTTGTATTTTTATGACAATGATGTTGTAGAAATTGCGAAAACAATTAAACCTTCTGCTAGAGGAGAGCTGGAGATTACTTCTGTAAATAATGAATATTTACGTCGTGGAAAGCTAAATATCAAAGTTCTTGGAAGAGGCTTTGCATGGTTAGATACGGGAAATCCCAACGCCTTACTTGAAGCATCTGAGTATGTTGGAGCAGTTCAGAAAAGAAGTGGTTTATATGTTTCCTGCATAGAAGAAATTGCATACATAAAAGGATTTATCGATAAAGTTCAATTGTTAAAATTGGCAGAGAAATTTGCGAAAACGGATTATGGAAAATATTTATTGAGACTTGCAGAAGAAGATGTCAATGAAGTAAGCGTAGTAAGGGGGTAATCGTGTGAAAAATACAATTATCCTTCTCTACGAATCTTGGCTAAATAAAACAGGAAATATTACTGGAAATGATGAAATAGATGAGTGGATTGAGCAACGAAATAACGATCTTGAGGTTCAGATAGAAAAAATATCTTTGAACGAGTGTAGTCCATGGTACTATGACGAAAAAGAAGGACAAATTAGAAATCAGAATTTATCATTTTTCACGGTAAAAGGATTCCAAAGAAAAAGAGAAAATGATGTCATATTAGAACAACCCGTTATTTTACAAAACGAAATAGGTTATTTAGGAATTATTTGTAAGGAAATCGATGGTGTATTGAATTTTTTGATGCAGGCAAAAATTGAACCTGGGAATATTAATAAAATACAATTGTCGCCTACAATTCAAGCAACAAAAAGTAATTTTACTCAAAAACATGGTGGTAGAAAACCGAATTATTTGGAATATTTCCTAAATGCGGTTGATCACGAAATCATCGTAGATCAAATTCAATCAGAGCAATCTTCACGTTTTTATAAGAAACGAAATCGAAATATTATCATAAAAGTACAGGATGAGGTTTTGTTAAAACCAAATTTTAAATGGATGACATTAGGACAAATAAAGCGTTTAATGAAAAAAGACAATATTGTGAATATGGATACACGAACCGTATTGTCTTGTATTCCATATTATAATCACAGTTTTTCAACTAATGAATTAAAGGCAATGGAAGCAAAAGCAAATGATAAAAGTTTATTTAAATCGATTTTTACAATGCATGATGAGTATATGATTCCTAGAATATATCAACAAATAAACAATTCAAAAATGTTTGATGATGAAGAAGATGCATTGGTTTCTCTAGATCAACTTTCTACGTGGAAACATATAGAGAAGGAAATGAAATGTGTTCATGAACATGATTTTAAAGTCATATTTTGTGACATTATGATTGAGGGAAGAGAAGTAACGAGATGGTGCCAGCCATTATTTGAGGCAACAGGGATTGCTTTATTTGGACTATTTATTTGTAATGATGATGGTGTAAAGAAATTTTTAGTAAGGATAAAGAAAGAAATCGGCTGCTTTGATTCTTTGGAATTAGGACCAACTGTTCAATTAGAGCCATCGAAAATACAGAATAATCAGGATCAGATAGTAGATTTATTTATGAATAAAATGAATCATAATGTAAATATTATACATGATGTACTACTTTCAGAAGAAGGAGGTAGATTTTATCATGAGCAAAACCGAAACGTTATTATAGAAATAAATAAAAATGAGATACATGCTGTAGAAGAGGAAGGTTATTTCTGGGTAAGCTATAGAACTTTAAATCAATTAGTTCAGGTTAATAATTGTTTAAACATACAACTTAGAAATTTAATATCATTATTAGAGGTGTAAAATGAAAAAAATTAGAATTGGAATTATATGTCCATCAGAAATCGCATTTCGTAGATTTTTACCTTCATTAGAAAAAGAAGAGAATTTCACATATGTAGGTGTTGCAATTGCATCAAAAGAAGAGTGGGATGGAGATGTTGCAGACACTGTAATTGAAAATGAATGGAAAAAAGGAAAGACTTTTGTAGATACCTATGGCGGGAAGATCTTCGAGAGTTATTCTTCCTTAATTATGTCAAATGAAGTTGATGCAATCTATCTACCACTGCCTCCTGCATTACACTATAAATGGGCAAAGAAAGCATTAGAAAATGATAAGCATGTATTTGTTGAAAAACCTTCAACGACGAATTATCAAGATAGTTTAAACTTGGTCAAATTAGCAGAAGAAAGAAAACTTGTATTGCACGAAAATTATATGTTCCAATATCATTCACAAATTTCAGAAATAAAGAAAGAAATTGAAAATGGAAAAATTGGTAAAGTGCATTCATATCATGCTAGATTTGGTTTTCCTAGAAGGGATAAAAATGATTTTAGATACAATAAAGAATTAGGGGGAGGCGCTTTATTGGATGCTGGAGGATATGTAATAAAACTTGCAACAAAGTTACTCGGAGAAGATATTACATTGGAGTCATGTGTCATGAATTCTTATGAGGATTTTGATATAGATCTATATGGAAGTTATATGTTTAGAAATAGTAAAAATGAGGTATTTATTGGAGAATATGGAATGGACTGTGAATACCAATGTATGCTATCCATATGGGGAAGTAGAGGAATTATGCAAACGGATCGTATTTTTACAGCCCCCGACAATTTGAAACCAAGTTTGAAAATAATTCAAAGTGGAGAAGTTAAAACTATTGAATTAAGCTGTGACTCTCATTTTAAAAAGTCCATATGTCAATTTTATAATGCTATAAATGACACTGCTGTAAGAGAAAAAATCTATAATGAAATACTTTTACAAGCTCAATTAGTTCAAAAGGTTAGAGATATTTCAGGAGGGATAGGAAATGATAAAATTTAATAAACCATCAATTACGGAATTAGAAATTAATAAAGTAGTTGATTGCTTGAACGGAAATAGCATATTATCAGGAGATGGAAAGTATACAACAGAAGTATATGAACATTTTAAAAAGAGATTTCATATTGATAATATGCTGTTGACAACTTCAGGGACTACTGCATTAGAGATGGCTTCTATTTTAATTGATTTAGAACCAGGGGATGAAGTAATTACGCCTTCTTTTACTTTTTCTTCTACGGTAAATGCATTTCTATTAAGAGGGGCAAACCCTGTATTTTGTGATATTCGAGAAGATACATTTAATATTGATGAAAATTTAATTGAGGACCTAATAACATCAAAAACAAAAGCAATCTATGCTGTTGACTATGCAGGTTTTCCATGTGAGATGGATAAGATTAATGAAATAGCAAATCGCCATGGTCTTTTCGTGATTGAGGATGCTGCTCAGGCGGTAGGATCTACATACAAAGGTAGATATGCAGGAACATTAACCGAATTTGGATGTTTTAGTTTTCACGAAACCAAAAATTATGTCATGGGTGAAGGTGGCGCAATTGTTGTTAATGAAGATAAATATATGGAGCGTGCTGAAATCATCCGTGAAAAAGGTACAAATCGAAGAAATGTATTACGCGGATTAGTAGATAAATATACATGGCATGACATCGGTTCTTCTTTTTTGCCAAGTGATTTATTAGCAGCAATTTTGTCAGCCCAAATGGAACGCTATGATGAAATTCTAGAAAAAAGAATGAATGTATGGAATACATATTATAACGGACTAGAATGCTTAGAAAAGGAAGGCTTATTGAGAAGACCAGTATTGCCAGAAGGTATCGAGCATAATGCGCATATGTTCTGCATTGTATTGCCAGATGAGGATACAAGAACAAAGCTAATCAATTCTTTAAAAGAAAAGGGTATTTCAAGTTATATTTGTTATGTACCTTTGCATTCTTCACCATATGGACAAAAATTAGGATATACACCAGAAATGTTGCCAGTTACTGAAGATTTAGGAAAGAGAATATTAAGATTACCTCTGTACGTAGACATGACTATTGAGGGTGCAGAATTTGTAGTTGAAACTATAAAAAAAGTGATTTAATAGAAAAGAGGAGAAAAAAATGAAAAAAGTATTAATTTTGGGGGTTGGAAATGCTCAAATAGATGCTATAGAGTATTTTAAAGAAAAAGGTTATGAAGTTCATGGATGTAGCTATAGCCATGGAGATAATGGAGAAAAGTATTTAGATAGATTTGCTTTAATAAATATTGTAGATATAGAAGGAATAAAGCAGTATATTAATAAAGAAAATATAGATATAGTTTACTCAGTAGGATCTGATTTAGCGATGCCTAGTGTTTCTAAAGCAGCTGAGGATTTGGGTCTAAAACATTTCGTTAGTTCTGAAACAGCACGTATTTGTAATACTAAAAACGTATTAAGACAATATTTAGGTGAGAATTTTGAAGGTAATATACCTTTTCAAGTGATTTCTTCTCAAGATGATGCAATTTTGCTAGAATATCCTTTTATTATGAAACCAGTTGATTCTCAGGGACAAAGAGGGGTATATAAAATAAATAACTACAGAGAATTTAAAGAAAAAATTTCATCATCTCTATCTTTTTCAAAAAGTGGTAAAGTAATAATAGAAGAATTCATTGATGGAGATGAAATATCAGTTAATACTTTTTCTGTAAATGGAAAAATTATATTTAATATTATCTCTGATCGTATCGTATGGAATGAATTTCCTGGAGGAATAATTCATAAACATGTCATTCCTTCTAAATATGGAATAGGCGAAGTAAAGAAAAAAATAGAAAATTTAGTTGAACGGGTATTGAATAAATTATCAATTGATGATGGACCTGCATATTTTCAAATTAAAATAAAAAATGGAAGCGAACCTATATTAGTAGAAGTCACACCACGTTTAGATGGATGTCATATGTGGAAACTAATTAAGTATTATTGTAACGTTAATTTATTGGATATGTCTATTAAACATCTTTTAGGTGAATTAGATAAACAAGGTATAATTGAAATAAATCCAAAAAAAGAAAGTGTGGTACTTGAATTTATGTGTCAACCAACTGGAAGTAATGTATCAAGAGATAATTTTAATATATCTTGGTCTGATTATCATAGATGGTATTATAAAAATGGAGAAGTGGTAAAGAAAATGAATGGATATATGGAAAAATGTGGATATGAAATTGGAGAATATCTATGAAGATAGCAATTGTTGGTAGCTCTGGCTTTATCGGCAGAATGCTTGTAAAAGAATGCGTTCAAGAAGGACATGAAGTAACCTGTATAGATTTATATCCGCCAAAAAATGTAGATAGTTACTTAAATAATGAACATGTTAGTTTTGTTCAATCAGATAGTAACATAGAAGATTTATGCAAGCTATTTATTGAAAAAGATGCTGTTGTTTGTTTAGCAGCGATTAGACCTTTAAAAGAGTTTGGATTTAATGAATATACTGCAAATATTAAAATTGCGACTAATGTAATGGAAGCTTGTTTATCAGTAGGTTTAAAAAATGCAGTTTTTATGTCCTCGAGATCTGTTTATTCAGATAATAATCTCCCATGGAAAGAATCTGAAAAAAACATCGCGCTTAATTTATATGGTGAAGCTAAAGCAGCAGTGGATAACTTGATTTTGTTTATGAATAAAAAATATGGCACAAAATTTAAAAGTTTAAGATTAGCACAAGTATTAGGATTAGGTGAAGTTAAAGGGTATTTAATAAATACGTTAATAGACAATGCATATACAAAGAAAACTTCAATAATCTATGGAACGGGCTGTGGAAAAAAACAATTAATATATGTGAAAGATGTAATAAATGCAATCCTAAAAGCATGTAAAGATAAAGAAGTAGATGGAATATTTAATATTGGTGTAAAAGATAGTATTTCTATAGTAGATTTAGCATCATTAATTTATAGAGTATTTAATAATGAAGGAAATTATATTTTGAAACCAGAATTGCCAGAAGATAAAAAGAATTATTTAATGTCAACAGAGAAAGCAAATACGATATTAGGATTTGAACCTAAATTTACAATTGAGGAAGCGGTTATTGATATAAGAAAAGAGTTAGAAAATGAAAGTAAATAAGATTAAGACATTAATTTTACTACAATTAGCTGTTTTTATATATTCAATTGTTAGTGTCTTTTCTAAAATAAGTTCATCAATAATAAATGAAGAAGGATTCTTTTCTTTTTTATTTATTACTTGCGTTATATTTATGTTCATAACTTTAGGTATATATGCAATTATTTGGCAATTTTCTCTTAAGAAAATCGATTTATCAATCGCATATGCGAATAAAGGCTTAACTTTATTTTGGTCAATTATCTGGTCTTCAATTTTGTTTAAAGAAAGTATAAATATACAGAATATGGTAGGCATAATTGTAATTATAATTGGAGTGGTGGTGATTTCATATGATTCGTAATTTGTCTATAGCATTAATGGTTTTTTCTGCATTATTAGCTGGAATATCCCAATGTTTTTTGAAATATAGTGCCAAAAAGAAGCATACAAGTATATTAAATGAATTTTTAAATATTCAAGTAATCGTTGGTTATTCTTTATTGGTTATTACAATGTTTTTAAACATTATAGCATATAGAAACATTGAATATAAACTAGGACCCATTATTAATTCTTTAACCTATGTATTTGTTTTATTTTTTGGAGTAGTTATATTCCATGAGAAGTTATCAAAAAATAAGATATTTGGAATTATTTTGATTTTACTAGGTATTTTTGTATTTAATCTGTAATAAAAATAGGAGAGTTATATGTATATTACTAACAAAATTAAATCAAATAAAAAAGAATACTTCACCATTTTTTTGGCTATAATAATCAATGCTATTTTATTTCTATATGCATTATCTAAAGGCACTTCATATTATATAACTAATGATGATTATAGACTCAGATTGATTTCATCTGGCGCATATACTGGAGATCCAAGTTATCAATTAGTTTTTATTAAAGCCTTTATAGGTTATGTATTGCAATTTTTATATGAAATAAATCAAACTATACAGTGGTATGATTTTTATACATTACTATGCATGTATCTTCCTACGACGTATTTATTATATACTTTAATAAAACAAAAAAAAGTAATTATTAAA
>OCAE01000167.1_pt1 | contig 60469 bp, 49 predicted proteins | sample 1495581 | NCBI WGS metagenome assembly OCAE01 (sample SAMEA2580278, study PRJEB22360) | human gut metagenome | biome: human gut; feature: human-associated habitat; material: faeces | place: Denmark | collected 2008/2010 | reverse complement strand
TTAAAAATGCATAAGAAAAAGACGTCTACCATTTATTCTTAGGTTGACGCCATTGCCCTTTAGATAGGGCGCTTTTTGCATTTCTGAGTACATTTAATAATATTTTGATACCACTAATTTAACAGATACTATTCTTTAATGTCTATGTTAAATGGTTTACGGTTAAATAGAGTATTCGAGATTTCAGACCTTGCTGCTTTCTATTCCGTATATTCTTCCATTAAAATCTCTCCACTGTCAAGCTTTGATTTGTAATTATACCAATCATTTAGCAAATCTTTGATTGAACTATTGCACATGCATGAATCTTTATCAAGGTGAAGAAATAGAATACCAGCTCAGGATAGAAATTTAGAAATAAATGCAGTATGGGTTACTTCATAGTGATATATATTTGTTGCGAATTCTCTAACAATAGATGCACAGTGCTTAATGCAGGCAAGGTCAACAATATACTCTTTCCTATGTATCATAGTTGGTATTTTTTTCCAAGTAATTCTGTTAAGACTTGACGCTGATAAATAACATTACATTAAACTACGTATTTGAAATCAAACACACATGTGTATGTTGTTTCATAATTCTTTAAAATCATCTTGGAGGTGTCATTTGTATAGTTCTTTGTTTAATAGACAACCTATTAACAACACCACAGCATCACATCTAAAGAGATGTAAAAATGACACACCTTATTAGGTTTAGATTATGATGGTCATAAGAGGTGATATGAATGTATAAATATTCAAGACTGAAAGATTTAAGAGAAGATAGGGATTTGACACAGGAGTTTATTGGAAGTCTTTTAAATACAACGCAGCAACAATACAGTAAATATGAAAATGGTGTTCAAGAGATACCAGTGCATCATTTAATTACATTAGCGAAGTATTATAAAAAAAGTTTAGATTATCTTGTTGGATTAAAAAAAAGGTAAATAATGGAAATATGTACACTTGATTAGGCTTAAAACAACTACATCTTATGAGGCTTATTCTAAGATAGAAGTAATGAGGTGTATATAATGATTGTTATCAATATTTAAAGGATTTAAGAGAAAATAAAGATTTAACTAAAGCGTACATAGGAAAGTTGTTAAACATGACGCAACTGCAGTATCAGCAGTATTATAAGTATGACGAGGGGAAACAGGAGATACCTGTTTATCATTTGATTACTCAAGTAATTATGAGGTTTCAATCGATTTTTTGTCAGTCGCTCTTTACAAGTAGAGTAATTTGGGAGGGGTATTATGAATGATTATGAAGATGCATTTGATTTAGAAATAAAGAATAAAGTAATGAATAAGTTGATATTTATTAAATCTGATTTATGTAATGTTAATCAGAATTGTTACTATCATGAAAATACAGCACATTGTTCATTTAAGATAGGGGAAGCTTTACGGTATCATTTACCTTTTTGTGTTTATTCTGAAGCAGAATATTTAGAACTTTATAAGAAGGGGAGATTCAAAAATATTGATAACATTTTATCTCATATTAAAACTAACAGATTGCCAGATAGAATTGGCCCAAGAAATGGTATATACAGTGAAACACTTTTAGATATGTTGGTAATGATTGAATATCCAGGAATAAAAAAAGCATGTATTAGAACGTTGCATAGACAAAAATCAGATAATAATGAGTTAAAAGGATTTGATTCCATACATATGTTAATGAGTAAAGATGAAGTTTTTTTAATATTGGGGCAAGCAAAGCTGGGAGATAGAGATTATTGTATTAGAGGGATAAAAGAAGATATAAAAAAAGTGAGCTTTTTATATACCTATGATGAATTGGCATTTATTGCTGATAAGAGAGGTAGTTTAGATCCAGAAATAAGAACATTGCTTTCAGAATTAAATGATCTTTTTATTGACAACCAAAAAAAAGAAATTTCAGTAAAGCAAAAACAAATTAGTGAATTCTTCTATGATAATAATGTAAAAATAATTATTCCATGTTTATTAGCATATGAAAAAAGTGAATTATATGGGCAAAATTTTGATTCTAATTATACTAAAGAAATTACTTCAATTATGAATTCAGTTAAAGGTTTACGTGGAACAATAAATTTAGATACAGATTTATTTTTTATGTTTTTTCCTATATTTAGTAAAAATGAACTAAGAGAGGGGATGAATATAGATGAATAGTTATAAAAGAGAATTAGTAGAGGCAATAAATTTATATGATGAAAATTCCATCGAATCATTTACTAAATTAAAAGATATATTATGTATGATTTCAGACAGGAAAGAAATTATAGGAAATGATTTCTTTATAAATAGTTTGCTATTTTTAGCTGCTCAAAAAATGCGGATGTTTGGTTACAATGAAATGAATGGATTTTCAAAAAATCTTTCAATCAATGATTTTCATGATCTAGAAACTGAATTAATTCAAACATCATATACAAGTGATAGTGGAACTCTTTTGGATTATCATCAAATGAAAATATTGAATTTATATGACTCTTTAACAAACAAAAGAATGATTTTAAGTGCACCAACGTCTTTTGGTAAAACGAGGTTGCTGAGAGAAATAATTTTCAAGTATAAATATAAGATTATAGTTTTAATATTTCCAACTAATGCTTTATTAAATGAAAATTATTTAGAGTTGAAAAAATTTAATGATGACTACAATTTAGGCTATCAAATTTACAATAATTCAAATATTTCAGAGTTGGAGGGTGAAAAATTAATATTTGTGCTAACTCCAGAAAGATATTTAAAATTAAGAGGAGATTTTCCTACAATTAAGATAAACTTTTTTTTCATGGATGAAGTTTATAAGATTGATAACTTCTTTACAAATGATGAAGATACAATAGAAGATGATAGAGATAAAATTTTTAGAATTGTTCTATATATGTTAGCAAAAGAAGTTGATGATTACTATTTAGCAGGGCCATATATGAATCTTAATAAATTAGGGAAAGGATTAGAAAAGTTTGTAACTGCAAATAATATTGAATTAGCACATGTCAAACAAGAGCTTGTTAAGAAAAATATTATTGATTGTTGGAAAGACTATATAAAAATTGATAAAATAAATCTTAAGTGCTACAAGGATAAACTTCGTTTGACATATGATATAGCGAATGCAATTATAAATAGTAAACAAGGGAGTATTTTAATATATTGCGACTCTAAAAGATCAATTGATATTTTAGCTAATAAATTATCAAGTTTAAATCAATGTAAAACAGCTAAGGATGGTCGTCTAAAAAACTTTATCTACCATTTACATCATAGGTATAATTTTAATGATGAAGGTAAGATAATAGATTGGTCAGTAAAAAAACATATTGAAAATAGCATAGCTGTTCATTATGGTTCCTTGCCTAAGTATATACAAACTGAGATGCTAAAATTATTTAATGAAAATTATGTTGATTTAATTTTATCTACAACATCAATTACAGAAGGTGTGAATACAAACGCAAAAAACTTGATATTTTATGGTTCCACTAAAGGTGGTAAAGAATTGAAAGTTTTCGATGTGAAGAATATTATAGGTAGAGCTGGTAGATACTATCATCATTTTGTTGGAAATATATATATTTTTGATACAAGCATTGCTTACAAGAATAATCTAGATGAATCTGAAGAGTTAGATTTTATAACGTTTACTGATAAACAAATTAGCTATGTAGATATAGATAATACGATGATAGATGATTTAATTGGAAATAACCAAGAAATAAAAAAAGAGCGTGAAAACATTTTAAAAGAATTTGATATACCACGATCCGTTTTCAATGAGAATAGAGCCATAGATCGGCTTAAACAAGTAGAACTTTTTAAAATACTTAATAAAAAAGAAAATTTTGAATTAAATAATTACAAATTAAAAATAAGAACATTAGATAGTTTTATTTCAAAGGATAGTCATAGTCTTGAAGAGATGTTCAAAGATTTATATGATGCGAGGATAATTGAGGAATACGAATTCAAAATCTATCCCTCTATAGCTAAGACTTATTCATATTTGGGATTTAGAGGATTAATTTCATATGAAATTAAGAAAAAGAAGGATAAGAAAGTAAACTATAATACTGTGTTATCTGAAAAAGAGTATGACACTTGTTTCAGAAATGCTTTCAACAAAATGAATAGTATAGTAGAATATAAGGTACCGAAGTTTATAAGCCTTTATGCATCAATATTTTCATATGTTTGTAAAACAAGAGGTATTGAGGTAAAAAGAGAAAATATAGATATTATTATAAACTATTATGAAACTGGTGTATTTACTAATATTGGTAATCATTTATCAAGTAGAGGTTATCCAAATATAACAATAAAAGAACTTGAAAATGTTGAATTTAATGAAATGAATTTGGATTTGACAGTATTCATAGAAAAACTCAATAGTGGAGATTTAAATATTATATCATATCTAGATGATTATGAGAGAAATTTGTTGTTTGAAATACTGGGTTCAAATTAATCAAAAATTATATGTAAGCTCTTTTCGATGGGGCGTACCTTGATAAGACTGTAATTGGAAGTGGATATATTTTAATCAAAGCATTAAAACGTATATCTAATAATAAAAATTAAAGGAAAATTTTTATTAACCAAGTTGATTATTCTGATGAGATTCTAAATTGGTCTATTGATCATGCGCATATGGATGATTTATTATACAAAATAAAAGAGCATAAAATAATTGTTGATATTGTTAGAGTATACTAATGAGAAGGTTAAATTAAAACAAAAATTATATAAATATGAACATAAGTATATATTTTTTTTCAGAATATTTACAAGGTTAAGAAATAATTAAATTAAAAAATTAAATTAAAAAGATTCCATTTTTTTAAATTAAATAGTGAAAAACTTTAAATATATTAGTGGATTTAAATTTTCCTCTAACTAATATAGAGAGTATTATTCAAAAAATAAAATTTTTTATACGATATGGCATTAATGATTTTAAACAATACAATAATATAGCTCCGATCATATTATAAAAAAATAGATGAAATAAACAAAAAAGAATAACAGAAATTCAAGAATTGCTAAAAGAAAAAAGCTATGATAATGAATTAAAATATGAATTATTTAGATAAAGTAAAAGCAAAGCTAAAGAAAATGTCATTAGAAGAAAAGGACGCATGGATATTAACGCAGGCAAAATTGATCTCCAATTACAAGCAAAATGATTTTTTAATGTCACTATCCGGGACAAAGAAAATCATCAATATGCCGACACTTGATGATATAGATACCTTATGTACGAGGATTGAAACAGGTGATATTTATCTTGAATATATTACTCATTATCACGAGTTCGACGAAGATGGTAGTTATATGGATGATTGGGTAGTCTGGTATAATGATCCATTTTCAATACTGCCAATGATGCGGAGAATTTTTGCCGGGTGCCATCAGCTTGTAATGTTGGAGGAATATCAAACGGTATACGATTTGTTAAGCAGGATTTTTGAATTAAAACTCTTTATTCAGGAGGGCGAAAATTCTGAGGATGCACCGGAAGAGGAATATATTGAATTGTCAGATTCTAAAATAAAAGAAGAATTATCTTATAATTTAGACAAAGCAGCTGCGGACTGGATAATCTCATTTATGTATTTAACAACCAAACTAAGCGATAAAGATCGTGCAGAAAAGCTTATCAAAATGTTAGAAACATCCATCAGCAAGAATCTAAAACTAAGAATTCTGAAGGATTTAGGCGGAACTGAGAAATTGTTTGTTTCTATGCAATCTGCTTTAGAAATTGCAATTGCTGATTTGGAAACCCAAAAGAAAGAAATTCTGAAAGCCGGTAACAGAAATAGAAAATTTTTTGAAATAGAAGATAAATTAACTCGAAGCAACGAACTTCTGATAGATATTCGTATGCGATGCTTAGAAAGGAAAAAGATAAAACAAATGGAATCATTTTTAGAGGATAGCTGGAATGATGTGTGTGAGGTTGTTGAGTGGTTGAGCTTTGAGAAAGATATTGATGATCAACCGGAAATTGATACTGTTTTGGAAATTTGTAAAGAACTCGTTCAATCTGATGAGATTCAGTATGATGAATGGCAGTTAAGAAAAAAGGTGCTAACCGATATTGTTGAACATGATTACTATGATAATCTTGGCGCTTCCGATATCATGGAAGAGCTTGCTGAAAAACTATGTACAAATGATGAAGAATACCTGGCATATGCGGATATACTGTATATCAATGAAAATAAAGAAAAAGCAGCGTTATTATATAATCAACATGGCAGAGAAGATAAGTATATTACTTATTTAGAAAATCATTTAGGAAGTGAGCAAAAGAATTATAATGCTTTAATTACATACTACAATCAGCATAATCAAAAGGATGATGCAATACGTGTTGCTCAGCTGGGATTAAAAAATTGTAAAGATGATTTAACAGATATCTTTATTTTTCTCCTTTTGCATACAAGAGAAAATGATGCTACATGGTTTAAAAAATTATTTGCTAGCGCAAAACGGAGAAAGAATGTGGATATGATAAAAATTGATATAGCAATGCAAAGGTGAATAATGTAATATTGGCGAAGTGTACACAGGTTTATGGAAATGATTTAGATTTATCTACTTAACACTTTTATAAACAATGCAAAATCAGATAGATGAAGCGAATACAGAAGTAAAAAAAGCCAATAACATAAGCAAATAGACATCAATATTTTATCATGATAGGAGAACTCTTATGCAATACGAGGAAAGAATACAGCATCTGGAACAGGAAAATGCATTTCTAAAAGCTGAACTAAGAAAAAGAGGGTATTTTTATCTTTCCGCAAATGAAAAGCTATCTACTATAGATAAAATAGAAATCTATTTAAGTTATTTCAGAGGAAGACCGGATGTTTATGCCGAAAGATACTTTAGTAAAAAGCATCAGAAATTCGGTTGGAATCCCGCATGTGACAGGAGTTTTCAAGCAGGGTGTAAAAAGGGAAAAATAAAAAATTATTGTAGTATCTGTCCAATCTCTCAATTTCCATCTCTGGATGGGGTTATCCTAAAACATCACTTCACTGGGAAACTGACATGCGAAGGGATTGGAATTTATCCTTTACTAACGGATAATACCTGTTATCTTCTGGCAATGGATTTCGACGAGGATAACTGGTTTGATGATATGCTGAGTGTCTACAAAATTGCACTTCGCTATGATATTTACCCTTTAATGGAACGTTCATCCTCTGGTCATGGCGGACATCTGTGGCTGTTTTTCGAAATACCAGTAAAAGCATTAAAAGCAAGAAAACTCGGTTCTTTGCTCATTCAAGAGGCAATGGAAGGTAATAAAAATCTAAACTTTGATTCCTTTGACAGAATGTTTCCCAATCAGGATTATCTGCCACAGGGAGGCTTTGGAAATCTGATTGCCCTACCGCTGCGACATGATGCGTATTTAAAAGGTAATTCCTCTTTTATCAATGATTTACAGCAGGTGATCGACCATCCCATAGAATATCTTGCTTCCTTGCCTAAACTGCAGGGACAGCAGCTGGATCAGATTTTGAACAGCTATTATAAAAATGATTATTTCTTTGATCAACAACAAATGGGATTATCCTTAGATACAAATACGAAATATTCCAAACAAATGTATGGTCTGGAAAATACCATGCTTTGTATAGAAAAAAAGGAGTTGAATCTTTATACGTTATCTGTATTGAAAAGACTTGGCTCCATGTACAATCCGGAATATTTTTTGAAACAGAAATTGAAAAAACCGATTTATCGGGAAACAACTCCCAGAGTACTGAGCTATTATGAAGAAGATGACAGGTATTTATATTTGCCGAGAGGACAAAAATATAAACTGCAAGAAATCTTTCCGGAAGCTGAAATACAGCTCGAAGCACAGGTAACAAAGGGTCAGGTAATCGATATAGCGTTTACAGGAGAATTGCGGCAGAATCAACAGGAGGCTGTCAATACACTGATGCAGTATGATATGGGAATTATGAAGGCAGTTCCGGGTTTTGGTAAAACAGTTATGGCATTGTATATGATAGCGCAAAGAACAGTATCCACTTTAGTTATCGTACCCAATAAAGAAATACAAAAACAATGGGAACAACGGATTCATGAGTTTTTAACCATACCGCCAGGTAAATCAAAAAGAGATTCCTATATCGGAATCTATAACGGCTCCAAGAAAAAACTGAGAGGGCATTTAGATATCGCCGTTGCTGCATCTTTAGCAAATTTAGAAGACATTGCAGTTACCCTAAAGGAATATGGCATGATTATCGTTGATGAATGTCATCATGCCGCCAGCGATACATTTTCCAGAGTATTGAGAAACGTGAATGCAAGGTATATATGGCTTTTCGGCAACTCCCAAAAGAAAAGACGGGTTGGAGAAAATCATGCATATGTTCTGCGGTCCTATCCGCTATGAAACCAGTTCATTTCAAATACAGAATACATATAGGTTTCAACAGCTCCTGATTCCCAGAATGACGACTATGCGGTGTCTGGATGATAGTAAAACCTACACGCAGTATTGCAGCGATCTTATGAACGACCAGATTCGAAATTATCTGATTGTGAAGGATGTGGTGAAAGAATTTCAGAATGATGGTAAAATCATTATCCTGTCAGAGCGTAGGCAGCACCTGACAATCTTATATGAGATGTTGAAGCACCTGCATATACATGTGTATGTACTGACGGGTGAAAGGAAAACAAAAGAGAGAAATGAAATCATTGCAAAAGTACGGAATTTTAATAGCAAGGAGAAATTCATCCTCTTGGCAACCAGCAAGCTTCTTGGTGAAGGCTTTGATTTACCTGCCTTATCAACGTTATTTCTTGTTATGCCGATTTCTGATGAATCCAGAATAGAGCAGTATACAGGAAGAATTCATAAAAATGTGGAAGGTAAGGATATGGTGAAGGTATATGATTATGTGGATGCTCATATCCCCATGCTGGAAGGAATGTTTCACAAAAGGTTGAAGCAGTACCAGAAGGAAGGCTACTTTTTGCAGGAACAAAATCAGATCGTTGAAGTTTCTCAGCTGATGTATGAGGGACAGAGCTATAAACATGTATTTCTTGAAGATATAAAGGCATCCAGCAGTGAAATTCTGATTATGAACGCGCATTATGAGTTAGGAAAAATCAAAAGCTATTTTGATGTCCTGCAGGAAAAGGCACATCAAAATGTTCAGCTGTATGTCGTCTTGAATGATGAGCAAAGACAAAAGGAAATGCTTGTGCGGACGATAGAAGGAATGGGCGCAGCTATTTTGTACTCCAATCATTCAGCACATTTTGTTGTGATCGATAAAGAAATTATCTGGTACAGTGATATGGATTTCCTTGGAAGGGCCAAAAAAGATGGTTTAAGTACAAGGCTGAAAGATCCGCATCTGGTAAATGAAATTATGAAAATTGCACAGGATGAACAACTGCAAAATATAGAGAATGATAAAAAGATAAGCTTATGGTGAATAAGAAAAGTGATGTAAAATATAAAAGCCAGATACTCCAATGCCATTTGGAAGAAAGGAAAAAAGCTGTATGAAAAACATGCCATTCTGGAAGCTTTTGCTGTAAATGATACCAAAGCCTGTTTCCGCGTAAAAAGGAAGGATTGACTAAACTGTGGTTTTACAGAAAACAGAGCATGCCGTTGCGATTGCTTGCAACTGTTCGTGTTTTGGAGAATGGTAGCACAAGGTAGCTGTATTACCGTATCTTAAAAAGCATCGCATCCAGTATTGAAAACCGAAAACAGACTGGTCACTATGGAGATTAGTCATTTGGATGATTTTAAGCTTGAGGTTGAGCAACAACTGTATGAACTGGATGAAAATGATGAGGATATATCGTATGAGGGATGACTGTATTTACGCTATCAGAAAATTCGACATGAAAGGCATATGGAAACAGCCACGGATGCCGATTTATTTATCAAAGAAAATCGTTGTATCACCTGATGTATAGATGGTGATTGTTAAGGATTTGAATGAGAATCCGGAATCTATAAAAGCGGTAATTTCAAACATGAAGGAACAGGATATGATGTTCATGCTAAGCGAAGCAATACGGGCTGTGAAGGAATCTGATTCCTCAGCATAGGAAGCATTGATGATATGCTTTCAAGAGAAACTGTTGGAATTGGAACATGTATTTAGAAATACAGGTCCATAAGGCAGGATAGCAGGAAAGTCAAAACTGTAATTACGTTCTTATAAGAATCGGAGGTCCCCATATGGATGAGCATTTTATTTATATCGTACTGGAAATCGTATCGGAAATACCCAAAGGAAACGTTGCGACCTATAAACAGCTTGCAAAGCTGGCCGGCAGAGAGCGAAATGCCCGTCAGGTTGGCAAGATTCTTTCCGCATCCTCCCTGTATGGCGAATACCCGTGCCATCGCGTCGTTAACAGTGCCGGAAGGACTGCACCGAATTGGGATGAACAGAAAGATCTACTCATAGACGAGGGCGTTACCTTTAAACCCAACGGAAACGTTGATCTCAAAGCCTGTCAGTGGAAGATATAAAGCAAGCACCTCTTTATACCACAGACCCACCAACAAAATCCAAACAGAGGCACGCACAACCTGAAGAGCGAACTTCCCCAACTGCTGAGTGACAAATTATTTTCAAAAAGCATACATCAACCGTGCAGTTTCTAATGAGAAACCATCATTTCCTGAAATAACGCTAACAGATTCAGGGAAAGTGTTTTATAATGAACCTAATAGGGACCCTCCCTTAAAAACTTATCATACAAGGAGCAATCAATTATGAAAAAAATATTCGTCTGGTTATATGTGATATTGACAGTACACTCGTCACTACAGAAAGGGAGTTGACACCACGAACGCGAGATGTCATCAATCAGCTGCACGCACAGGGAATCTACTTCGGTATCGCATCTGGCAGGCCGTTAGATGAACTAGCAAAAAAAGCAGAGCTGTGGGGCATCCACTATGCTTTTGATATTCTCATCGGTATGAACGGCTCTGAGCTTTGGGATAACCTGCATCAAAAGGAATACAGTTATTTCAAAATGAAAAAGGACTGGATTCAGGAAACCATGAACTTAATGAAACCCTTCGATTCCAACTGCTTTATCTATCGGGATGACTGCCTGCTCTGCGAACGAGATGACGCACACATGCGGAAGTCTGCTTTGACCAGTGACAAGCGTATGGTTGTTGTGGACGCGCTTTCCGTTATGTATGAACAGGAGAATGCCAAAATCATGTACCGTGTCAAAGAAGCAGACGTTGATGAAATCGAGCAGTATTTAAAAGAACATCCATCTCCCTACTACAAGGGCTTCAAAACACAGCCGACCCTCATTGAATTTGCAGATCAGCGGGTTTCCAAGGCCTATGCTCTGAAAAAATTCTGTGAATTTAACAAGATAACCCCGGAAGAGGTGGTTGCCTTTGGTGACACGACGAATGACAATGATATGCTGCAATACAGCGGTCTGGGTGTCTGCATGAGCAATGGCAGTGATGACACAAAGGCGATTGCGGATGATATCACGAAATGCAGCAACGATGAAGACGGCTTTGCGCAATACATGGAAGAAAATTTTCTGAATATATAAAAGAGCATTTACGAAACCAGTGCAGACTTGAGCTGTTCACCTGCTTTCATGCCTTAACACAAAACCACAGGAAAAACGGTACTCCTCTCTCACCTCAGCATACTCCTGTATCCTGCAATGTGCTACAGGCAGACTTCAGTTTCTCCACACGGTTAATGTTACAGCGCTTTATGACTAACAAAGCAGACAAATGAGTACGAGAATATGTACATAAAAGTTATCCGTCAAAAAAGCTTTTATTTATGGGCAATGGTGTCAACCTCAGCCTTAGAAATATAGATGATGTCATTTCTTTTCTCCTTTAAAAGTTATGATAAACAAAGACATCGTATCGTAGTTAAGTTTTTGCACATTTCACTATTGTTTAATGCTAAATATGATTAACGTGTAGTTAAGCAAAGGTGGTATTTATATGTTCTTGTGAGTTATTCCAAACAAAAAAGGTAAGAAAAGACCTTTTTCTGCAATTTTGTAGAATCTTACAGGGGTGAAAATGGTAGGCCTAAACACCGGACTGTAGCTAAACTTAGACAAATTTGATGGCGAACGCATTCTTTATCTCAAGGCTGCTTTTGGGAAAGGTGAATCTAAGGAGATATTACATCATGAGCTACTCGTAGTTAAGAGTGTTGAAACGAAACAATCTGCATTATTTCTTAGATTTAGCAGATATATTTGCTCTGATAGAATCTGTGAACTTATACGCAAACATCCTAATAACTTTATTCGTGCTTATAAATTCCCATGGTATGATGTTCTTTTCTATCTGTTTTTCCGTTCTGAAAAAATGCATAGAATCTGAACCTTCAAAATATTATAGTGATATCGGAAAGCCTGATCTTCGTATTAGTAAACAAGCTGAAATGTGGATCACATAGCGGTAAGGAACCTTAAGCTGACTTACCAACGTAAAGCGTCTGAATATGGCGCTTTTAATTTTATACGACATATAGTGCGTATAAATGTGTATAAAAATATTGACATACGCATTAATACGTATTATAATAAAGACAGGAAGGGAGGTCATACGATGCCGATGACTTCAAAGCAGATGGTTAAACTGCTTAAACAGAACGGTTTTATTGAGATACGACAGGCAGGTTCGCATAAAATATTGAACAATCCTGTGACCAATAGAAGCGTCGTTGTTCCTATTCATGCAAAAGATTTACCAAAAGGCACTGAAAGGAATATTCTAAAACAGGCGGGGCTGTTATAGCCCATGACCTGAGATAAGAATATACCGAAAGAAATAAAATTAAAGGAGGAAATGATTATGAAGGTGATGTATCCAGCTTTGTTTGAAAAAGAAGATAGTCGCTACAATGTTACGTTTCCAGATTTGCCAGAAGCGATCACATGTGGAGACACATTAGAGCAGGCGATTGAGATGGCCAAAGAGTGTTTAGGTCTTTGTTTGGATGTGAGAAAAGAAAACAAAGAAGAAATTCCTGTAATGAGTGATCCATCTAGGATCAATTGTGCAAACGGAACGTTTGTTATGATGATTGAATTTGATTCCATCGATTTTAACAAACGTTATAACAAAAAAGCGATAAGGAAAAATGTTACGATTCCAGCTTGGCTTAATGAATTAGCTGAGGAAAAAAACGTTAACTTTTCAAACGTACTACAAAATGCGTTAATGAAGAAACTAAATATTTGAGATTAGCTATATTTAGTGAGCACCCAATGAGGTGCTTTTCTTTTACTCAGGAAGGAGTGTGATAAGATGCCGAAGAAACCGGATGAGCGAATAGAACCAGCCAAGCAAATGTATCTTGATGGTATGAAATTGATTGATATAGCAAAGTAGTCGGATCTGCCAGAAGGGACTGTTCGGCGTTGGAAGTCCACTCACAAATGGGATAGCGAGCGTTCGGATAAAAAGGATGCGAACGTTCGGAAAAAACGAGGAGGCCAGTAAGGTAACAAAAATGCCACTAGACCAACTGGAAATCAACATGCCCGTAAGCACAGGCTTTTTCAAGGGGGCTGCCTGAAATAATCAATACAACATATCTGGAGGCGCCTGCAGCACACATCCCCAAAGAAATACAAGCGTATCCTAAAACACTGTTCACCGCATATAAAAAGTATCCGTAAGGGATTAGCTTTCACTAGGAACGAATCCTACGACCATCCGGATACTTTTTTGTAGCTTCAAACATTCTGTCTGTAAACCTAACAATATATCTTCTCAACACTCACATGCAGCGCATCGACGATACAATCATCCAGCACATCTGCTCAGAAACACCGGGACACACCCTCTTGCCGCATGCAAAGCATATCTGTAGACCACTACTCCATACTCTTCAAAGACTCCACCATATCAATATGATTCAGTACACGGTTTGTAATCAGATTCACAACAACAGCGAACCCAAAGGATAACAGCACCGTATACAGATAACTGATCGGGCGTATAGTCACCGCAAAATGGATGGACGGCATATTCAGCACATACGTAAGACTCTGCGCAAGTATCGTACCGGCAGGAAGCCCAACCAGAATACCCAGCAATGTCAGAAGCAGCGTCTCCTTATTCACATAGGAATGCACTTCCTTATCATAAAAGCCCAGCACCTTGATGGTCGCAAGCTCCCGTACCCGCTCTGAAATATTTGTAGTCGACAACGTGAACAGAACAACGAAGGCAAGAGCGGCAGCCATGGCTAAAATCAGATACACAACCGAGGTTATCAGGGAAAAGGAGGTTTCAAATGCATTCTGCATCGACGAAGTGCTTACAACAGACAACACATCATCCCGCTCCTCCAGCTTCTGCACATACCTGTCCTTCTGCAGTTCACTGACCTTACCCTTATAATTCGCCAGCACTGCATTATCCTCATAAGAGCCGAACAGCTTCTCATAGGTGTTTTCACTCATATAAATCGTATTTCCCAGGTAATTCTGAACGATCCCCGTGACCTTTACACGCTCTTCCTTCAGATCGCTGTTTTGCACACGTATCGTATCCTTCACAGAAAAATCCAGAACCTGCGATGCATTCTGTGTCACATATACATCGCCCTCCTCAAGCGTTACCGGATCACCGTTCAAATCCTCCAGTGAGAGATACGAAGCCACATCCGCCTGTTTGGAAAAGACCATCAGCTGTACGCGCTCTTCCTTATTTCCGCTGCTCTTGATTGTGGCATTATCCACCAGCAGAGCCATGCACTCGCTCACCTCATCATTCTTTGAAAGCGATTGATATACATGCGCTTCATCCGTCATCACCATGAGATCATAGCGGTAAATATGCTCATACTGTCTCGGAATCAAGGCACTGACGGAATCATTGATCGCCATGGCACACAGCACCAGCGCACTGCAGCCCATAATCCCGAACACCGTCATCAGCATTCGTTTCTTATAGCGAAACAGATTCCTTGCCGTAACCTTATTCAAAAACGTCAGATTTCTCCATAACGGACGAATCCGCTCCAGCAGAACTCTTGCGCCTGTTCGTGGCGCCTTAGGCCGCATCAGTACAGCCGGCATATGCTTTAGCTCTTCGTGAACCGCAATCCACACGGCAACCAGTATCCCACCAGTAAACAATGCAATTCCACCGATTCCATACCATGCGTCAAACTGCAGACTGTAATTCGGAATCAGGTATAATGTCTGAAAGATACGGAACACAAACTTCGGAAGCAGAAGGAATCCGCCGATATCCCCGATGATACCTCCCAGCAGACAGGCACTCCCCGCATACAGGAGATATTTCTTCATAATTTCTATATTTCGGAACCCCAGCGCCTTGTAGGTGCCGATCAACAGGCGTTCTTCCTCAACCATTCTGGTGATTGTCGTTAACGCAATCAGAATCGCAACCGTAAAAAATACAATAGGGAAGGCTGTACCAACCGCCTCGATGGAAGCCGCATCACTTTCAATATTGCTATAGCTGGAAAGTGATGAACGATCCTGGATGTACCATTTCGGATGCTGAATGGAAGAGGTATCCACATGGGCAGCGGCCTGCGGATCGACTGCATATGCCGCAAGCTTCATCTGCTCCACCAGCTCGTCATAGCGTCTGTCCTCCTGCTGCTGCTTCACATCCTGTTCCAGCGTTTTCTTTGCCCGTTTGATCAGCGCCTCATATTCCTGGGAATACGACGCCATATCCCGGCTGCCCTTCACCTGTACATAGGCTGCCGTATATGCAGGGAAAGAAATACCGTCCTCCCTGATAAAGCATACATAACGGCTGGCTGAAATGGAGCGAAAGGAAGCTGCCCCGTCTTTGTTATTCAAATCCGAAGGGTCCTGTACGATGGCCGATATGGTGTAAGTACTTCTAATCTGCGATGGTTCATGAAACTGAATCGTATCACCGATTGTTTTTTCGCTGTCATCCGCATAGGTTTTAGAAACAGCAATCTCTTTCTCGTTTTCAGGCAGTCTCCCCTTCAGGAGATAAGGTGTATTCAACTGTCCGCCCAGTGTCTGCACATCCATATTCTGTGAACTGCCATTTACGGAGGTGTACACCGTTTCACGATAGACGCCTTCTGCGCGCTCGATCCCATTCGCCTTTCGCAATGCCGCAAGATCGTCCTCGTTCAGCCCCATCGTTGACACAACCTGAATATCGAATACCTGCTGTTCATCGTAAAACTGATCCGCACTGTATCGCAGATCGTCACAGGCCGCCTTCAGACCACTCAGCATCATGACACCAAGCGCAGTGATAATCAGGATGGAACAAAAGCGCTTCTTATTGCGGAATATCGTTCTGCGGATATCTTTATTGGATGCTTTCATCATCTCACCACGCAATTTCGGAAATCGGCAGCGGTGTATTGCGTACCATTTCGCTGACTGTACCATTTTTAAAGCGAATAATGCGATCCGCCATCTGGGCAATGGCCGCATTGTGCGTAATGATGAGTACGGTCATCCCTTCCTGGCGGCTCAGCTTCTGTAACAGCTCCAAAACCATCCGCCCGCTTTGATCATCCAGCGCACCGGTCGGCTCATCACAAAGCAGCAGCTTCGGCTTTTTGGCGATGGCTCTGGCAATGGCAACCCGCTGCTGTTCTCCCCCAGAAAGCTGCCCAGGGAAATTACTGCTTCGATGGGACAATCCGACGAGCTTCAGAATTTCACCTGCATCCATGCTGTCCTTCTTCATCTGATTTGCCAGCTCGATATTCTCAAGGGCGGTCAGATTTGGTACCAGATTATAAAACTGAAATACAAACCCGATATCATAGCGCCGGTATTCCACCAGCTGTCTGCGATTGCAGGCGGTGATATCTCTGCCATCCACAAGCAGCTGTCCGCTGGTGGCGGTATCCATACCGCCCAGAATATTCAATGCCGTCGTCTTGCCGGCACCTGATGGTCCCAGAATGACCGCAAGCTCGCCCTGCTCTACGCAAAAGCTGGCACCGTCCAGCGCTCTGGTTATGACATCTGCACGATGATAATGCTTTGCGATGTTGTCAAATGTGATATATGCACTCATAAAGTCCTCCATAATTCCTATGAACTATTATAAAATGGAACGTAAAACGTATCAATAAACAATATACAACACGTTGTTGAGTGATTGAAATACAGCGGACGGCATGGTATCATAAAGCAAGGTGAAGCGTGAAAGAAAAGCTGTGCAGGCAGCCTTACATGATTAGAACCGACGATGTGCAATACCTGTATGATTATGGTGTTCATTCACAACTCTTATCCCCGTGATACGCGTTCCTCATCAGTACGTTTACCAGCAAAATCATCAGCTCCACGTACATGTTCTGCAGTGTTATAAACTACACAGCTAACGATTCTTTCAGAAGCATGTATTCCCGTTATTCCATCCGATTCTATGCCAGCGTAACACTCTTATCATACAAAAAGCAACCCGACAGCGGCATAGAACGAAGCAGCTTTGCTTAGGTACTATGTGTGTACCACCCTATAAACATCCAGTGCTTTCCTGATAGTGCTGCATAATAGAAAGTGCATAATGAAAAATCCAAAACACCGCCATGTTTCATAGCTATGCATGAATTTTCAGAAAGAAGGGAAAAGCCACTATGAAAAAACAACCGCAGATTACAGAACAGACAAAGGACAAGCTGCGCTCAGCCTTCTGGACACTTTATTCCAGTAAGCCGATCGATAAAATCACCATAAAGGAAATCACAGATCTAGCAGGCTATAACCGTGGAACCTTCTATTTGTATTATAAGGATGTCTATGATATCTTTGCATCGATTGAGACGGAGCTGTTGCAGGCGTCTGAGCAGATTCTTGAAACGGCAAGAGAAAGCGAGCTGTCCGGGTTAAAAAATCATATGAGCATGATTATGGCGCTGGCAAGGAAATATTCCGCCTATGTAAGTGTATTGCTGCGAGACCCCTCCAGCAACCAGTTCAGCAGAAAGCTGCGGGAAATGATCTGGCCAATACTGCGTCCGTATGTAATCCAGCATCCCTGTACAAAACAGGAGGAAAGCATTCTGGAGGAATTTTACCTCTGCGGTCTGCTTGCCGCAATATCAAGCTGGGTCAAAGAGGAGGAGCCGCTTCCCATTGATCAGTTTATCAGCTTTGTGTTATCCAATGTGCTGCCATTCAGCAAGGAAGCTTGAATACAGTGTTTTGCAGGCCATCAGGAATGTATGCAGGAAGCATCGGTACTTTGATTTTGCGCATACAGAATAGTAGAATTATCTGTAGAGTATCCACTTGTATAAAGGACGATAGAACCATCTGTGAATTGCATACAGGGCTGTAGGAACTCCTGCAGCAGTCTGATGAGGCTGAGCATGAATTATGAAATGAGATGAGAGGGTGACGATATGAGGATAGCTATTGTAGAGGATGAGCAGGATTTAGCCTTGGAGCTGCATGCACTCCTGCAGAAGCTGGGCAGCCACAGCATTGCGCTGTTTCCCGGAGGAGAGCAGTTTCTATTCGCATGGGAGGAGCAGCCCTATGATCTTGTGTTTCTGGATATACAAATGAAGGGTATGAACGGTTTAAAGATAGCCCGCAAGGTGCGGGAAAAGGACGCACACGCCTATCTTGTGTTTCTGACAAATGATCCATCCTTCGTATTTGAAGGCTATGAGGTAAATGCTGTCCGCTATTGGCTGAAGCCGGTACAGGAGGAAAAGCTTTGTCAGCTTTTGGATCAGCTGGAAGCACCGAAAGCGTATCTGTTATGGTCCATAGATGGAGAACTGCGCAAGCTGTATGAGGAGGATATTTATTATTTGGAAAGTGATGCACATTATGTGCGCTGTCATCACCGCAAGGGGATCTTCCGCATGAAGGGCAGCTTTCAAAAGGAATGTGCCGGACTATCCAGCGACTTTCTGAACTGCCATCGCAGCTACTGTGTGAATCTGAATCACATCCATGCTCTGCGCAAGGATGGCTGTGTGCTGGATAATCAGGAATGCATCCCGGTAAGCAGAGGAATGAAGCAGCGGGTGCAGGAGGAAATTATGAAGCGCTGCAAGCGGGATTTGTTATGCAGATTCTGATACTGCTGCCGCTGCTGGTTCACCTGTGGCTGCTGCGGAAGCAGAGAAACAGACTGCTGTGGGAAGGCGCAGCTTCCCTGATCGTCTTTTCTGCACTCCTGTATACAGGGGATCGCCGGCTGTATGCCGCATTTCTTCTGCTTATTTTTATCCTGGATACAGACGGGGAGTATATCCTGCATATCATCGTACCCGTTTTTATCCTACTGACCTGGCCGCTTTCGTATGCCCCCTTTGTCTGGACACTGATGGAGCTTGTGCTCGTACTCTATGATAAGCTGATGATCCGCAGCTATGAACAGCAGCTGCAGGAATATCAGAATAAGGTATTTGACCGGCAGGTGCAGGAGGTGGAGCATATGTATACCACCATGCGTGCATGGCGGCATGACTATCATAATCACCTGCAGAATCTCAAGGCGAAGCTGCGGAAAGCGGAGGTGGAGGAATCTCTCGGTTATCTGAATGAGCTGGAACAGGAGCTGGATGATATCCGTCAGCTGGTGGAAACCGGAAATGCCAATATGGACGCAATCCTCAACTCCAAGCTTTCTCTGGCACTGGCGCAGGGAATCGATATCCATGTAAAGGCTAGCGTTCCGGAAAGCATACCGTTTCAGGATACGGATATGTGTGCTCTGCTGGGAAATCTGACGGATAACGCGGTGGAGGCCTGTGCAAAGGTAAAGGAGCAGCCGTTTTTACGGCTGTATATCGGTCTGTACAAGGGACAGCTGTATATCTCCTGTACCAACGCCACCAGTGAAGTGGTGCGTAAGCTGGATGCGGACTATGTGACAAGGAAACGCGGCAATCACGGACACGGGTTAAAGCGTATGGATCTGATTGTTGAAAAATATGATGGCTTTATACAGCGAAAAAATGAGCCGGGGGTATTTACTACAGAGATTATGCTGCCGCTGCAGGAATCTGAAATACTCGGAAGGAAAATGCTGTAAGAACACTGATGAGGCATTCCTTCTGTATGCATCAGCCTCTGCACTGGCATGATCCGGTTTCTTTCAAACTGCGCCATATCCTGTAATGGAGAGGGGCTACAACCATTCGTGTACGGAAATCTGCAATTCGTGCACGTTTTGTTATTTTTGAGAGCTTTTGCTTTATACTGCAGATGTGAGGTGAGAATATGAAAAAAACGATACCGGGAAATATGCTGTATCTGCTTAACATTTTATGGAAAATTGACCGCAGCACCTTTTGGAGCATGCAGCTTCATATACTGCTTGGCGCAATTGTCCCCTTTATTTCTGTACTGATTCCCAGTGTGATTATAAATCTGCTGTTGAAGGAGCGCTCATTATCAACTTTTGTATTTGTATTGGGAGGGCTGTTGCTGCTGTATGGGATCCTGCAGGGACTGGTCAGCTATTTAAACGAATACAATGCATTTGCGTTTATCAAAAGCCGTGGACTGTATTTTGTCCGTAATGTATATCTGGGAAGAGCCCATCTGGATTATGCTTTACTGGAAAATGAGGAATACAAGAAAATCCTGGAGGACGCGGTAGAGGCAATCGAAACCAATAACAACGGGCAGGAGGGGATGTTCCATGACTTCATCATCTTTGCCACATCGCTTCTGGGACTGATACTGTATGCACTTGCAAGCTCTGGACTCAGTATATTGTTCGTCCTAGGTCTGCTTCTGCTCGTGGTTTTGCAGTATGCATTGTTTTCCATCGCCAGACATTATGAATATTCACACCGCCCTGAGCTGGACGGCTATCTGATTGAAACGCGCTACCTGAATCAGATTGCATACGATACAGCGGCAGGCAAGGATATTCGTCTGTATCAGCTGCAGGACTGGATCAATGACAAATTTGAACATGTAAACCGTTTGATTGCCCGTATTCGCGCAAGGGATTACAGTGCCTATATGCTGGTGGATACACTGGGAATTCTGCTGGATTTTGTGCGTGATATCGCCTGCTATGCATTCTTGATCAATCAGCTGATTGCAGGAATGGCAATAGATGAGTTTGTGTTTTATCTCGGTATTATTTCCGGTTTTTCTCTTTGGTTTAAAAAGGTGGAGGAAAGCTATGCGAGAATGTCGGTAAACAATGTGCTCATTAACCGGATGCGTACGGCATTGCAAATGAAAAACAGGATGCATCATGGCAGCGGTGTCAAATTGGATCAGAAAGAGATAACGATCACCCTTGATCATGTATCCTTTTCCTATCCGAATCAGGATAGAAGCATATTGGATGATATTTCCTTTACTCTGCATGCGGGACAAAAGCTTGCACTGGTCGGCGCAAACGGAGCCGGAAAAAGCACAATCGTAAAGCTGATTCTAGGCTTTTATACACCAAGTGCGGGAAGCATTTATATCAACGGCACGAATATACGTGAGCTGGATCTGGATGATCTGTACGCACATATCACAGGGATTTTTCAGGACGCTGTGATACTGAGCTATTCCATTGCGGAAAATGTAAGCATGCAGGATATCACCGATACCGATCTGCAGCGGGTGAAGGATTGCCTGAAGCGCTGCGGACTCTGGAATTTTATATCCGCACTTCCACAGCAAGAGCTGACGCATATTGGCAAGGATATCGAAGAGGATGGGATTCAGCTGTCCGGAGGTCAGAAGCAAAAGCTGTTTATGGCCAGAGCGCTGTATCGTGACTTTGGATGTCTACTGCTGGATGAACCAACTGCGGCGCTGGATGCACTTGCAGAAAAAGCGCTATATGAAAGCTATCACGAGCTGACACAGGGAACCTCCAGTCTGTTCATTTCGCATCGGCTCAGCTCCACGAGATTCTGTGATGAAATTCTCGTGCTTGATCAGGGACATATCGTAGAGCGGGGAAGCCATGAGGAGCTGCTGGGAAAACAGGGAATTTATGCGGCGATGTTTCAGGCACAATCGCAATATTATGAGGAAGAGGGTGATGGATGTGAATGCATGGCAGGAAATTAAAAAATTTACCGGTATTGTTCGCTTAAGCAATCCGCATATTGTCTGGATTTGGGGTGGCTATGGAATTACAAATGCGCTGTCTCCGTTCATTACCCTGTATTACTCCGCAGAAATCTTGAATCAGCTGATTGTAAAAGAATATACAGCTGCATTTCAAACGGCGCTTCTCATGTGCACAGGGGTACTGATCTGCTCCCTGCTGGCAAAGGCGTTTTATAACCGTCTTCAGGTCATCTGTCGTACAGCGGTACAGCGAATTGATCAGAAGCTGCTGTATAAGGCGATGCGCATGGAATATGAGCTTATGGAAACACAGGAAACCATGGATACGCTTAGAAGAACACGGAATTCCAGCAATGGCTCCGGTAAGATTGACTCTGCAATCGAGAATTTCGCATTATGCAGTTCCTCACTCTGTACGATTCTTCTGGCACTGCTTGCGTTAGGTACTTTGATGCTGCAGATTCGCACCTGGGATATATACCTTCTTCTTCTGCTGGCAGTTCTGGCTGTATTTCTGCTATTTAAGAATGCATTCGCAAAGAAGCACGGTGCGCTGCTGGAAAAGCTCTGTAAGGAAAACGATCATAACAATGCTTTGGTTAATTACCTGTGGAGTCTGTTCTACAGGATGGAAACGGCTAAGGAAATCCGTCTTTATCATATGGATCCGCTGTTTGAAGTGAAAAATGAAAAGCTTATGCAGGATCCGGCTTTCCGCAGCTTCGGAAAGGATAACGGAAAGCTGCTGTTTCAAAGTGATTTGCTGGGGCAGGTACTTTCCTTCAGTGCCTACATTTATGTAGCTACCCTGGCTATGCGCTCCATTATATCCATCGGACAGGTATTGTATATGGCTGGCATCATCCTGAAGGCAGTGGATGCGATTGCACAATTTCAGGTAGACTATGCACAGCTTCGCCATCAGCTCTCCTATCTGAATGCATTTTATGATTTTCTGCACCTTCCCAATATGCATTATGATGGAACGCTTCCCATTGAAAAGCGGGATGACGGAGAATACGAGTTTGAATTCCGTCATGTTTCCTTCCGTTATCCGCAACAGAAAAACGATGTCCTGCATGACGTGAATATTCGGTTTCATTTAAAGGAAAAGCTGGCGATTGTGGGGATGAACGGCGCCGGAAAAACCACGATTGTGAAGCTGCTTTGCCGGCTGTATGATCCAAGTGAGGGTGAAATATTATTGAACGGTATTAATATTCAAAAGTACGATTATGCGGAATACACAAGTATCTTCTCTGTCGTATTTCAGGATTTTGCGTTATTCTCCTATCCGCTGGATGAAAATGTCGCAGGAGCATCGGCACCAAACGCCAAAAGGATTGCGTCTGTCCTGCAGCGGCTGGATATATGGGAGCGCATCAAGTCGTTTACCGATCAGGAGCATAGTCTTCTGTTTACGGATTATGCGAACGGTGTGAATGTGTCTGGCGGGGAGGCACAGAAGCTGGCCATTGCCAGAGCCCTGTATAAGGATGCTCCCTTTGTGATACTGGATGAGCCAACCGCCGCACTGGATCCGCTGTCGGAGGCGGAAATTTATGAGCATTTCGATATGCTGGTACAAGGAAAAACCACCCTGTATATCTCCCACCGTATGAGCTCCTGTAAATTCTGCGACCGCATCATTGTTATGGAACAGGGGGAGGTGGAGGAAGAGGGAACACACGATACTCTGCTGAAGGAAAATGGTGTGTACGCACAGCTTTGGAATGCGCAGGCGGAGTACTACAGTGAGTAATGCTGTTCCTGATAAATTCCTTATACGTGAACATTGCTCGGCATGGTACTCCGGTGTTGAAAAGAGAAGTCTGAAAAATGACTGCCTCCTAATGCTTGATATAGGAAAGCAGAAGAAAATTATTTGATAGCATGCACTTAGGATGATCCTGTATATCTTCATGATAGTTAATCAAAGCAATGAGAAAGAACTTCCCTGTGAGGTTCTTTTTTAACGAAGTCAAGACGATTTCCGTAGCGTATCTGGTATCAGATATATGGAAGAACCAGCTTGAAATCGGACTGTGACAGTACTTTCATCCATAATTCGATGGGGATACACTGTTCTAAGAACACTTATGCATACACGCCATATGCTGGAGCATCATGTATAGAATGTGATGAATCACCAATATTTCAGAAAGAAAGTCATACAGCTGCCGTACAGTAGGAGAAACTGAAACAATGTCTATGATCAGCTATGACATCCCTTATAGTTTGTGCAGGCTTTCTCAGAATTTCAACGGCAAACAGCCACTACAGCTTAGAAAAAAATGTAAAAAAAACTATCTTTTTATTTTCATACGGGGCAAAAAGCGTTAAAATGAATCTGTGCTATGCGCAAAAAGAAAAGAAAGAGTTAATTGGAGGTAAGATATGAGCGGTTTTTTTGGAGTAGCTTCAAAAGAAAACTGTGTACTGGATGTGTTTTTTGGTGTAGACTACCATTCACATCTGGGCACGAGACGTGGAGGAATGGCGATACATGGAGAAAAGGGCTTTGCCCGTGCCATTCATAACATCGAGAATTCTCCGTTTCGTACGAAATTCGAAAAAGATATTGAGGAATTTGATGGAAATCTTGGAATCGGATGTATTTCAGACAATGAGGCACAGCCGCTTCTGGTAAAATCCCATCTGGGCTCCTTTGCCATCACAACGGTTGGCCGTATCAACAATCTGGAAGAGCTGCAGAGTCTATGCTTTGAACGCGGGGTTACACACTTTCTGGAGATGAGTACCGGAGAGGTGAATCCAACAGAGCTGATTGCTTCGTTAATCAATCACAAGGCAACCATCGTAGAAGGCCTGCAGTATGTACAAAGTCTGGTCAAGGGCAGTATGAGCATATTGCTGATGACACAGTATGGTATTTATGCGGCAAGGGATTTACTTGGAAGAACACCAATCGTTCTTGGAGAAAAGGAGACGGGCTTCTGCGCAACCTTCGAGAGCAGTGCATTTTTGAATCTGGGCTACCATCACTACCGTGATCTGGGAGCCGGAGAAATTGTCTTCATCACTCCGGAGCGTATTGAGGTACTGCAGAAACCAAGGGAAAAAATGAAAATCTGTTCCTTTCTGTGGGTTTATTACGGTTATCCGACGTCCACCTATGAGGGAGTCAATGTGGAATGTATGCGAAACCGCTGTGGTGAGCTGCTTGCCGGTCGTGATGATGTAGAGGTGGACAGTGTCGCAGGTGTTCCGGATTCCGGAATTGCACATGCAGTAGGGTATTCCAATGTCTCCAGTGTGCCGTTCGCAAGACCGTTTATCAAATATACACCGACGTGGCCGAGATCCTTTATGCCAACAGGACAGATGCAGCGGAATATGATTGCGAAAATGAAGCTGATACCGGTACAGGAGCTGATTCGGGATAAGCGCCTGCTGTTAATAGATGATTCCATTGTGCGGGGAACGCAGCTTGGGGAAACTACGGAATTCTTATATGAAAGCGGTGCGAAGGAAGTACATGTCCGTCCAGCCTGTCCGCCGATTATCTTTGGATGTAAATATCTTAATTTTTCACGCTCAAAATCGGAAATGGATCTGATTACACGCAGAGTCATCCGCAAATTGGAGGGTGATGATGTATCGAGTGAGGTACTGGCGGAATACGCAGATCCTGACAGCGAACGCTATCAGAAGATGTGTGAGGAAATCCGTCAGCGCTCCAACTTCACATCCCTTCGCTATCACCGTCTGGACGATATGATTGCATCCATCGGACTGGATAAATGCAAGCTGTGTACATATTGCTGGGATGGCAAGGAAGACGACGAGGAGTAGGGAAAAGAGGCTTTGTCTGCTTTCTGAAGGAGAATAGAGCGGATAGTGAGAACATCTTACCTGTTTTCGAAATAATAAAGAAATGGAGATACCTATGCAGTTGATGCAAGTCAGGCATACGTATCTCCTTTTTTTGTAGGAGCAATACTGCTTTCTGTGTAATTTACTGCAGTAAGATAAAAGAGCCAGTTGTTTTCACAAACAAAAAGAATACAGCGTATGTGCTTGATAGCTAACGATTATTAGCCTATACTGACAGTAGAAAGGCTAATGAATGTTAGTTGAAGGGAGAATAGCTATGAAACAGTTATCCACAAAGGAGCGTATCCGTACGGAGGCACTGCATTTGTTTGCACAATATGGATATGATGCAATCAGTGTCGCACAGATCGCAAAGGCGGTCGGCATACAGGCTCCGTCCTTATACAAGCATTATGCAAGCAAGGAGGACATTTTTCTTGCCATCATAAAGGAAATGGAAAAGCGCTATGCACAGCACGCTGCCGGTATGCAGATCAATGGCAGTGATGCAGAGGAAGACGGAAAGCTGTACACCCGGATTACCGATGACCAGCTTATTGATATGGGGGTGCATATGTTTTCTTATTTTCTTCACGATGCGTATGAGAGCAGCTTTCGCAAAATGCTGAATATGGAGCGCTATCACAATCAACGACTAGCCAAGCTATTCCAGAAGCAGTATTTCGATGATGCAATTGCATATCAGACAGTGATCTTTCAGCACTTGATGAAAGCAGGTATTCTGAAGCCGCTTGATCCGCAGATTACGGCACTGCAGTTTTATTCACCAATCTTTCTGCTGCTTCAGCTATGCGATTCCAACCCACAGTATGAACGAACGGCAATCGAACTGCTTCAGCAGCACATTCGACAATTTCTGAAGCTGAATTCTACAAAGGGTGACTGATATGAAGGTTACGCTACTACATGGTCAGAATCACAGGCAGTCATCGTGGCATGCGGCACACCTGCTGCTGGAGCAGCTGCCGGTGGAAGCCCTGCATGAATTTTATTTACCTAAGGATATGCCGCATTTCTGCTGCGGCTGTTATCGCTGCATGGAGCTGGGAGAGGACTTCTGCCCGCACACAGCCTATATGGCTCCTATTATGAAGGCAATGAAAGAAGCAGACTTACTTATATTTACAACCCCTACCTACTGCTTGCGGACAAGCGGTTCCATGAAAGCATTTCTGGATCACTGCTTTCTAAATTTCGTTGTACATCGTCCCCTGCCTTCCATGTATCATAAGCAGGCGGTAATCTTAGCCTCCGGTGCAGGCAGCGGGATGAAAAAAGCCGCAAAGGATATTCGCACAAGTTTGACAGGATGGGGAATATCCCATATAAGCAGCTATGGCTTTCGATCCATGGCAACTACATGGGAGGCAGTACCCGAAAACATCAAACGAAGACTGACGACAGATCTTGCAAAGCTCGCCAGCCGTATCAAACGAAAGCAGCACCATAAGCGTATCAGCTGGAAACAGAAGCTGCTGTTTCATGCGATGCGGCAGATGCAAAAGCACGGGATGGGGGCAGGCGAGCTGGACTATCAATACTGGAAGGAACGGGACTGGCTTGGACGCAGTCGTCCATGGACGGATGATGAATAGAATACGTGTATTTACTTCCGGTGCACTACTTGCATTTGCCTGCTATTGTATGCTGTTTGATAGAAATCTGCCCTTTTCGCTTCCTTTCCCTGTTTATGCTGCCGCGTTTCTTTACTTTAGCGTGTTTCCGATAAAGGATATGCTGTCTTTCTGCAATACCACCCTGTATAAAGGTCGGCAGTTTGAGAAAAATTATGAGGCCGGGGAGGAATCAGCGCAGGTACTTCTCACGGAAAAACGCAGCTATGACCGGCGTGCTGCCGGCGCAATGCTGTTCTGGCTGACCTTTCTCGCCATCCCCGGGTATCTGTACTGCAACGGACTTCTCGATCGGATCTGGATATTCCTCCTGTTTACTCTCTCCAATTTTTCCGTATTCTTCGCCATATTCGGCTGGTGCCCGTTTCATTCCATCTTCATTCGTCCGGACTGCTGTATGGAATGCAGAATCTACAACTGGGACTCCTTCTTCCAATACAGCTTTCTGATCTTCTTTCCCAATGTATTCACCCTCACACTGGTTCTGCTCGGTGTGCTGTCCCTGATAGTCTGGGAAATTCGACATGCACTGCATCCGGAGCGCTTTTACAAATGCAGCAATGCACGTCTTACCTGTGAAAACTGTGACCTTGACGGCTGCCGAAAACACAAGAAAAAACTGTTCCATAAGACACTGAAAGAAGAATATAGAAACAAATGAATGGGATAACGCTGCTGTAAAGGATCAAAAGGTCATAAAACAGCCGGGTATTTTTGGATTATCAAAATCTGCTCTTGACGAAGCAGCATCGTGTGAGTATCATAAATACTAGCATTTAAAAAGGGAGAGTAGAAAATTTATGGAGGTAGAGGAATCAAAAAATTTAATGACAGAGGGAACGATATGGAAGAAAATCATATTCTTCGCCCTTCCTCTGTTTTTGGGAAATCTGTTTCAACAGCTGTACAATACAGCGGATTCATTGATTGTAGGAAATTTTCTTGGCAGCAATGCACTGGCTGCCGTCAGCTCGTCGGGAAATCTCATCTTTCTGATGGTCGGCTTTTTCAACGGTATCGCAATCGGTGCAGGGGTTGTGATTGCCCGTTATTTTGGAGCCAGAGATATCGACAATATGCAGCGGGCGATTCATACAACAGTCGCCTTCGGTCTTGTTTCCAGTTTGGTTCTAACGGTGCTCGGCGTTCTTCTGGCACCTCAGATTCTGATCTGGATGGATACACCGGCGAATGTTCTGCCGCAGTCGGTAACCTATTTCCGCATTTATTTTATGGGCTCTCTGGGGCTTGTCATGTACAACATCTTTGTGGGCATCCTGCAGGCGGTAGGTGACAGCAGACATCCGCTGAATTATCTGATCATTTCATCAATTATCAATATCGTGCTGGACATCGTATTGATCGTTGTCTTTCACATGGGGGTTGGCTCTGCGGCCTTTGCGACGATTCTTTCGCAATTCGTCAGTGCATTTCTGTGTATGAACCGGCTGCTGCGGACAAAGGACAGCTATCGGCTTTCCTTGCGCAAAATTCGCTTTCACAAGGATATGCTCGCACGGATTATCCGCTATGGTCTGCCAAGCGGTCTTCAGAATTCCATCATCGCCATCGCGAACGTGGTCGTGCAATCCAATATCAACGGCTTTGGGGAAATGGCAATGGCCGGATGCGGAGCCTATTCAAAAATCGAGGGGTTTGCGTTTTTGCCAATTACCAGCTTCACCATGGCACTGACAACCTTTGTCGGTCAGAACCTGGGGGCACGTCAATACGAACGTACGAAAAAGGGCGCAAAATTCGGTATGCTGTGCTCCATGGCGATTGCAGAGGTGATCGGAATTGTCATTTTTCTGGGGGCACCGCTATTGACAGCTGCCTTTAACAATGATCCGCAGGTGGTAATGTTTGGAACCGAGAGAGCCAGAACCTCGGCAATGTTCTTCTTCCTGCTGGCTTATTCACACTGCATATCCGCCATACTGCGCGGAGCCGGAAAATCCATGGTACCAATGATTGTCATGCTGCTGTTCTGGTGTGTGGTGCGGGTGACCTTTTTAACGGTTATGATTCACTTTTTGAATGATATCGCCGTTGTATACTGGGTATATCCGCTGACATGGTCCTTAAGCTCCATCGCCTTCTTCCTATATTATCGTAAGGTGAACTGGATGCATGCGTTCGAGGCGGCCTGAGACACACACACACATGTTTCCAACCGGAAGGCCTGTATGCGCGTCATAGTGGCTATGACATTTTCGCTAGTTGCAGGATAGGAGTCCAAATATTTGCCTTTTATTTCCAAGCGGCTTCAAAAAACGCTTCAAATCCGGGCATGATGACATACTGAGCTGAAAAGACTTTACGGAGATGAACATACATATTGAATGAACCGAAAGGAACAGGTAACCTACATGCGGGCACGCTGTTCTTTTTATATGCGATTTTTATAACATTAAGGAAGCATACAGCTGTAGGGCAAAGAATACAGCGGCTTTTGCTTCATGCGATTTCTGCCGAGAACGTACGGTGAACTGAAATTGCCTGTTCGCTATAGACAGGGAGCAGCTATAAACGGATAACGCCCCATCGATCAGGAAGCTGACAAAATTCTTTTCTTTTTTCCTCAGAACTCTTATAATGAAAAGAGCAGCTCAGAAAGAACAACAATACGTGATGCTTTACGCTGGATACTATGAAAGAAGTGAAATGATGAACAATATAAATATCGGAATGCTGGCACATGTGGATGCCGGCAAAACAACGCTGTCGGAAAGTCTGCTGTATGTGTCCGGGAGTATTCGTCAGCTGGGACGGGTGGACCATGGAAATGCCTTTCTGGATTATGATGCACAGGAAAAGGATCGCGGTATCACGATTTATGCCAAGCAGGCAATCTTTGACTGGAAGGATACACGCATTACCCTGCTGGATACACCGGGACATGTGGATTTCTCCGCAGAAATGGAGCGGGTGCTTCAGGTGCTGGACTATGCAGTGGTGATCATCAATGCACTGGATGGCATACAGTCCCATACGGAAACGATTTGGAAGCTGTTGCAGCATTATCATGTTCCTGCTCTCGTATTTGTGAATAAGATGGATGTCAGCCATACAGAGCGCACACAGATCATGGAGGATTTGAAACGGCATCTGGATGAGCATTGTGTGGATGTTACCCTGCAGGATGAAGCATGTCAGGAGCAGTTGGCCATGTGCAGTGATGAATTGCTGGAAAGCTATATGGAAACAGGAGGAATTACCGATGAGCAGCTGGCGGATGCGGTTGCGCAGCGAACCATCTTTCCCTGCTGCTTCGGCTCTGCACTGAAAATGGAAGGAATTCAGGAATTTCTTGATATGTTAAACTCCTGTACAAAGGCTCCGGCATATCCGGAAGCATTTGGTGCCCGGATATTTAAAATCAGTCGGGATGAGAATGGAAACCGTCTGACGCATATGAAAATCACCGGCGGCAGTCTCAAGGTAAAAACGAAGCTTGCGGAGGATGAAAAGGTCGATCAGATTCGTCTGTACTCCGGAACCCGTTATCAGCTTTGCGAGGAGGCATGCAGCGGCTGTGTATGTGCAGTAAAGGGATTGACCGGTTTTCATGCAGGGGATGGTCTTGGCTTTGAAAGGAGTCGGCAGGAGGTTCAGCTTACCTCGTTTATGAATTATCGTGTGCAGCTTCCAGCGGGATGTGATCCCTTTGTCATGCTGAAGCAGCTGCGCCAGCTGGCGGAGGAGGATCCACAGCTGCATGTAAGCTATGATACTCATTTAAAAGAGCTGCATGTACGGCTGATGGGGGATATTCAGACCGAGGTATTAAAGCATACCATACAGGAGCGTTATCATACCGCCGTGGACTTTGATGAGGGCAGTGTTGTATATAAGGAAACGATATTGAACACAGTTGAGGGGATTGGCCATTATGAGCCGCTGCGTCATTATGCAGAGGTGCATCTTCTTTTGGAGCCCCTGCCGAGAGGAAGCGGTCTGCTCTTTGAAAGTGACTGTAAGGATGAGGTGCTGGACCGTCACTGGCAGCGTCTTATTCTGAGCCATTTGCAGGAAACGGAGCATGTCGGCGTTTTGAGCGGGTCTCCCATTACCGATATGAAAATCACCCTGCTTTGCGGCCGTGCCCATCAAAAGCATACCGAGGGCGGAGATTTCCGGCAGGCAACCTATCGGGCATTGCGGCATGGACTGCGCAGTGCAGAAAGCATACTGCTGGAGCCTTACTATGAATTTACCCTTCGCATTCCCCCTTCCTGCGTCAGCCGTGCGGTATTTGACATCGAACGTTTTCACGGTACCTTTACCCTGCAGGAGGACAGTGGGGAGATGAGTGTCATCAGCGGCAGTGCACCGGTACGGAAGCTGCAGAGCTATCCACAGGAGGTATATGCCTATACCAAGGGGAAGGGACGCCTGTTCTGTACACTGAAGGGCTATGAGGCGTGCGCAGATGAGGAGGATGTGCTGAAGGAAGTGGCATATGACTGTGATGCAGACATGGATCATCCGTGTGGTTCCATCTTCTGTTCTCATGGAGCGGGCTATTATGTGCCTTGGAATGAAGTGAAGCAGCATATGCATATGCAGAGTGACTGGGGCCGTATGCAGCTGAAAAGGGAAAGCTATCAGAGCTATACGGCAAAGCCTGTGGATGAAAAGGAGCTGGAGGAAATCTTTATCCGTACATACGGTCCGATCAAGCGAAGACCACCGCAGAAAGCGAAACCCGCCTCGAATATTATAGATTTGGAAAAACAGAACATTTGCTATCAGCCGCTCCCGGAATGCCTGCTGGTGGACGGATATAATGTGATTCACGACTGGGAAGAGCTGAAAGCCATGGCAAAAGAGCATCTGGATGCGGCACGGCATCGATTGATCGACATCATGTGCAGCTATCAGGGGTATCGCGGCTGTGAATTGATTCTTGTCTTTGATGCCTATAAGGTAAAAGCAGGTATCGGCTCCTCTCATAAAGAGGGAACGATTCATGTTGTGTATACAAAACAGGCGCAGACAGCCGATATGTATATTGAACAGGCAACGCATCAGCTTGCGAGTGAATTCCGTGTAACTGTGGCAACCTCTGACGGTATGGAACAGCTGATTGCCAGCGGACAGGGGGCATCCCGTATGTCATCCCGCCAGCTGTATGCCGAGGTATTGCGCATGAAGAACACCTCGGTAAAGGAATTTGAGCGGAAGCAGCTACGCGGCGGTGCAGAGCCGTTGAAAAAACTGCGGGAATACCGGATTGAGGATGCTGATGAGGAAATGAAATCATAAAACAAAAGCACCGGAAAACATGGTATGATGGAAGCGTCAAAGGTTCCCTCTGCAGAAGATTGTGCAGGCATAAGCGCCTTTTGATTTAGAAAATACACCGCTGTAAGAGATGATACTGCAATGTATCGCCTTTCTACCGGTGTTTTTTCATATCCATCATGCACACACAAGCCTATCCGCTGTAGAAGGAAACAGGGCTGAACAAAACGAAAAAGAGACCTTCATGCTGCAGAGTATATAAATGAAAATGCCATGGAATCAAAGCAGACCCTATCTGTGCCGGCATGCAGACTGCTTAAATTTCTCATTCGTGCAGGACCACAAAACCATGGTATGCGCTTGGTTTCTGAAAAGCAAATACCCGCTATGATTCTACAGCGGCTTCATTTCTGTGTGCCGGAATAGAAAGCTTTTGAAAAACGGTATACACAGCAGTCCTGTGTTTTTTCTTTGTATGACAGGGGTAAAAGGATGCAGAGTGTGATAAAATAGAAAAAAGGGCAAGAGCATATGGCGGCAGCTTATCCTGATACAGGCGTTATTCAGAGTACCTGTGTTTGGGTGTGCCGGCCTAAAAGGAGGTAAGACCATGCACCGACTATCATGGAATAGCATAACAAGCGAAACACGGATTCCGCAGAAAACATCCGCAAATGCAGAGAAATACCGCAGTGAATTTGAAAGTGACTATCATCGGATCATCCGCAGTGCATCCTTTCGCAGACTGCAGGATAAGACACAGGTATTCCCGCTTGACAACAGTGATTTTGTGCGCACAAGACTGACGCATTCTCTGGAGGTATCCTCTATCGCAAAGCTGATTGGCAAGCAGGTATGCATACAGGTGCTTGATCAGCAGCTGGCACCTGCCGGGGATCAGCCGGATTCCTTGAAGGTTATTGAAATTCTCAACTGTGCAGGCCTTCTGCATGATATTGGCAATCCGCCCTTCGGTCATTTTGGAGAAAGTGCAATTCGCAACTGGTTTGAGAAAAATCTATCCCTGTTACAATTCAAGCAACGGCCTTTACAGGCATGGCTGGATGAGCAGCAGCAGGCAGACCTTCTGTATTATGAGGGCAATGCCCAGGCGCTGCGTATAATCACAAAGCTGCACCGTCTCACAGGACGAAGCGGTATGCATCTGACCAGCAGTGTTATGGATACGATTATCAAGTACCCGGTGAACTCTCTGGAAAAGCTGGCAGAGGATACAAAGGAAAAATCAAAGCGCAGTCTGCTCAGAAAAAAGGTCGGTTACTATCAGAGTGAAACGGATCAGTTTCTGGAAATCAAACAGAATACCGGTACAACGGGCTGCCGGAATCCGCTGTGCTTTATACTGGAGGCGGCAGATGATCTGGCTTATACCTTTGCGGATTTGGAGGATGGCTATAAAAAAGGTCTGTATTCCTATGAACAGCTGCTGGATGTAATCGTGGAAGCGCAGGATGAGCGGGGAGCGGAGCTGCTGCGGCAGGGGCTGGAGGAAGGACGCCAGCTGAAGAAAACGAGTGAGAAGGGCTTCGATCCTTATCAGCACGCAGTTTTCACATGGCTGACAAAGAAACAGCTGTTCAGTATTTCCGGTGTGTCTGATGCATTTTTGAAGCATTATGATGCGATTATGAACGGGGAATTTGATCAGGAGCTGCTTGCGGTAAGCAAGGAGGGACAGCTGATCCGAAGTCTGAAGCAATTCGCCTTTGACAGAGTTTATAATGATGCCGCAATACTAAAGCTCGAGCTGATGGGGAATGAAATCATCACCTTTCTGCTGGATCGCTTCATGGATGCACTGCTGCCCTATGACAGCGGCTTGAACATGAGTGAAATACAGGAAAAATACATTGATCTGCTTTCCGGAAACTACCTGAATACCTACCAGTATACTGCACAGGATAAGGAGGATGGCGAACGGCTGTATCTGCGTTTACTGCTGGGAGCGGATTTTGTGGCCGGCATGACAGACAGCTATGCAATCCGTCTGTATCAGGAGCTGAAAGGAATCTAGGTGATGCTATGAAGCAGGAAATCTTTGAACAGCTGAAAAGGGAGCTATGCGCCTGCCGGCTCTGTGAAGGAAAATTTGACCATGAGCCGCGTGCGATTTTTCAGGGGGCGCAGGACGCAAACATCATGCAGATTTCACAGGCGCCCTCTATTCATGTACATAACAGTGGTCTGCCCTTCCATGACGCCAGTGGGAAAAAGCTGCGCAGGGAATGGTATCAAATCGATGATGCACAGTTTTATGATGAGCATAACTTCTATATCGCTTCCATGGGACACTGCTATCCGGGAAAGGGGAAACAGGGAGATAAAAAGCCTCCCAGAATCTGTGCCAGAACCTGGCTTATGCGTGAGCTTGACGCGGTGGATAATCAGCTGTATATCATCATCGGGGCAATGGCCGCAAAGGAGCTGTTTCCCGAACGAAGCTTTGAGGAGCTCGTATTTCACGATCAGCAGCTGCGTGGAAAGCCGGCTCTGGTGCTGCCGCATCCATCTCCACTCAATGTACGCTGGATGAAGGAGCATCCGCAGTTCGAAGCGGATCGCCTGTTGCATATCCGAAGGCTGATACATAGGGCTTTGCAGCTTTGAAGGCAGGATTTCCTGTTGGATATCACCATATTCTATCGGAAAGACAATTAAGAATTGCAGGAAGCAGGATGCCATACAATGGGCATACTGCATGGATGTAAGGCTCTCTGTATTATCATGAGCAGTCCTGCACAGGTATGTTATACAGCAGTAGGGCTTAGAATAAGGAGTGCCGTTTGCTTGTTGCACAAAGCAGCATGCGGGTGCTCCCTTTTTATTTGTGAAAAAGTAAACCACCAATAAGGTTCAGCAGCTTCCGGTGATGTGGGAAGGCATACAGGCGCTGAAAGCAGCCATTGCAGAAAATAAAAGAGCTGTATCTATCAGACGGTATAGATGATTGCTATGGTGCATTAAGTAAGGAACCTGCTGTGCCTGTTTGTTTGCACATCCGGCAGGGGTAAGCAGATTTCTGTGTTATTTTCCATAAACAGGAAAAAAATTACTTTCTTTATGCAAATCACTTTAAAAAATAAAGTTACTATGGTATAGTATGGATGTAAAGCAGGGAAACACATGCTGCAGGAGGTATTTATGAAATCTTACGACGCAATTATCATCGGCTTTGGAAAGGGTGGAAAGACCCTTGCCGGATATATGGCAAAACAGGGAAAACGGGTGGCAATGATTGAAAAATCAAATCAGATGTATGGAGGTACCTGCATCAACGAAGGCTGCATTCCCTCAAAATCCCTGATCATACAGGCAGATAAGCAGTCCTATGGGCAGGCGGTAGAGCGCAAGGAAGCACTCATCGAGAAGCTGCGAAAGAAAAATTTTGACAAGCTGGATTCTCTGGAGCCGGTCGATGTCATCACGGCAAAGGCTTCCTTTGTCAGTGACCACGAGGTACATGTACAGGGGGCAGGTGTGGATGAAACCCTCTATGGAGACTATATCTTCCTCAATACCGGTTCTGTTTCAAACATTCCCAATATAAAGGGGATACACGAGGCACGGCATATTTACACAAGTGCGGAAATGATGAAGGAACGCAGTCTTCCTGCGAAGCTGGCCATTATCGGCGGCTACATCGGTCTAGAGTTTTCCAGCATGTATGCACGCTATGGAAGCACAGTCACTGTATTTGAGCATGGAAGCCGTCTGGTAAAGCGTGAGGATCAGGATGTTGCGGATGAGATTCAGAAGGTGCTGGAGAAGCAGGGGGTAGGCTTCGTATTTGAAAGCAGTGTAAAGGAGTTTGCCAATGACGGGGAACAGGTTGTGATTACGTATGATGATGCGCATGGCATACAGCAGAAGCTTACAGTGGATGCAGTCCTGCTGGCGGCCGGAAGAAGTGCCAATACAAAGCAGCTCCATCTGGAGAACACCGGAGTAAAGCTGGATCAGCGCGGCAATGTCATCGTGAATGAGTATCTGCAAACCAGTGTGCCTCATATATATGCGATGGGTGATGTAAAGGGTGGATTGCAGTTTACCTACATTTCTCTGGATGACTATCGCATTGTGAAGGATCATCTCTTCGGAAACAAGCAGCGAACTACAAAAAATCGCGGTCAAATCGCTTATTCCGTATTTATTTCACCAACCTTTTCCCGAGTGGGACTGAGCGAACAGGAGGCACGGGAACAGGGCTATGCCGTAAAAACGGTTTCCATGCCAGCCGCCGCAATTCCACGGGCGAATGTCATTTCACAGCCCGATGGTCTTTTAAAGGCGGTTATTGATACAAAAACAGATCAGATTCTAGGCTGTGTACTGTTTTGCGCAGAATCTGAGGAGGTTATCAATTTTGTACAGCTGGCTATGAATCAGAGGCTGACGTACCAGGAGGTCGGAAATCACATCTTTACACATCCGACGATGAGCGAGGCCCTGAATGATTTATTCAGCTGATAAAGCGGTTTAAAGCATTCGAAAGAAATGAGGCAGGAGGCGTGTCAGGAAGCTGTAGCTTTCTTCTATGGTTAGGAATTCTCATGATGCAGCCCTGTCTATCTTGTAAACAACATAAAATAAAGGAGGAAAACATGATGTCAAATGTAATACATGCAAAGGAAGCGGAATTTAACGAACTGATTCAAAAGGAGGAACTGGTACTGGTGGACTTCTTCGCTACCTGGTGCGGGCCATGTAAGATGCTGGCACCGGAAATCGAAAAGCTGGCAGATGAGTTAGAAGGAAAGGCGAAAACTTTAAAGGTGGATGTCGATCAGGAGCAGGCACTGGCTATGCGCTACGGGGTACAGTCCATTCCAACGCTGATCGTATTCAAAAACGGCGTACAGACTGAAAAGCGCCTGGGCTATCAGCCGTATCCGAAATTGAAAGAAATGTTAAACAGATAGGAGAATAGAATGCTGAATCCCAACGACGTATTAAGCCATATCAGCTTTCTGCTGGTCTTTCTGGAGGGCTTATTATCCTTTTTATCACCCTGTGTATTGCCGCTGCTGCCTGTCTATATGGGGTATCTGGCAGGGCAGGATCAAGAGCATTCGCAGCGCAGAATTTTCCTGCTGACGGTCAGCTTTGTCATCGGAATTTTTACCGCGATACTGCTGATGAATATTTCCGTACATGTGCTGAGCAGCTTTTTCAAGAATCACATGGTGTATTTCGTACGAATCGGGGGTATCCTGATTGTGCTTCTTGGTCTGCATCAGCTGGGAATCTGGAAATTCAAAAGTCTGGAGCGCACATGGAAGCTGCCGTTTCAGAAAAAAGGAAGTGTGAATGCAGTTATTGCCTTTCTGATGGGCTTTACATTCAGCTTTGCCTGGACACCGTGTATCGGCCCTGCGCTGTCTTCCATTTTGCTGCTGGCGTCATCCTCCGGCAGTCTTTGGGTGTCCACCTTCCTGATGATTGTATACGCACTGGGGTTTACAATTCCCTTCCTGATATTGGGATTGTTTACCGGAAAGGTACTGCACTGGATTTCCAATCATAAGAATATCATGAATATTGCTGTCAAGCTGGGGGCTGTTATCTTAATTGCAATCGGTTTGATGATGTTTACCGGTAAAATGAATACCATCAGCTCGTACATGAGTACCTCGGATAAGGCAACTGCCAAAAAGGATACGGATACGGCCACACCAGAGAAGGAAGAAGAGGCTGCGGATACTCCGGATGCACAGACCTCGGCGGAACAGCTGGATTTTGTTCTGACGGATCAAAACGGAAAACAGGTATCCCTTGGCGATTATCGGGGAAAGGTTATTTTTCTGAATTTCTGGGCAACCTGGTGCCCGCCGTGTCAACGTGAGCTTCCGCATATTCAGGAGCTGTATGAGAAGTACAGGAACAGTGATGAGGTAGCTGTTTTAACGGTGGTGAATCCCGGCGGTCAGGAGAAATCTGCAGAAGGAATTCGGGCATTCCTTGATGAGCATGCATATTCCATGCCGGTTTTGTTTGATGATGGCTCCATGTATTATTATTTTCAGATAACAAGTATGCCGACGACGTTTATGATTGATAAGAACGGGAAGCCGTTTGGCTATATTAAGGGACAGCTGACGCCGGATATGATGGAGAATATGATACAGCAGACATTGTCAGGAAAAAAATAAGGAATTGATGGTATATATGGAAAGGGTTATAAAAGGTGATGGTATGAAAAAACAGTATGATATGCATTGCAATATCGCACAGACACTCAATCTGATCGGTGACAGATGGACACTGCTCATTTTGCATGCAGTACGTGAGGGGAGACGCACATATAAGGATTTGCAGGAGGGGCTGGAGGGCATACCGACAAATCTGCTGTCCAGCCGATTAAAGTCCTTGTGCGAGGATGAGCTTCTCAGCTGCAGCCTGTATCAGGAGCATCCGCCGCGCTATCAGTATGAGCTTACGGATAAGAGCAGGGATCTGGATGATATTTATAATGCGATGATGATCTGGGGGGACAGGCATCTGCATAAGAGCTATAAGTGTCTGAAGCATAAGTATTGCGGGGGGGCTGTTGATATACAGTATGTATGTAGGGAGTGCGGAAAGGTCATACGAAAAGAGGACCTGATTGCGAAACCGGTTGAGGGGTGAAGCGGGTACAGCTGGCGCGGGCTGGCTGTATCTTTTTTGTATGCATTCCTGGAATTTGAAAAGATTAACGATAAAGTATATGAAAAATATGATATGATAGTAGCTGAGGTGAGTCTTTCATGAAATTGATGTTTATTATTGCAGGAGATGAGTATGCTGCCGATATTTCGGAAAAGCTCAAAGAGCATGCATTTATGGCGACAGAGGTTGGAAGCACAGGTGATTTTCTGCAATATGGACAGACCGTTTTGCTGCTGGGGGTGAATGAGCAGGATTGTGACAGAATTTTATCAATTCTCGATCCGGAAGCTGACTGGAAGGGCACAGAACACGGATTTCCGTTTCATGAGGAGGTTTCTATATTTGTCACGGATGTAAATGATTATGTGAAGGTAAATGCATAGGGATGGTCGGTTTATTTCGGGCTTTAAAATGGATGACAGAGCATCCTTTTCTTTTGGAGTATTTGATTAAAAGGCCTTGTTTTAAAGGGGTTAAAGGGGTTCGATTTCGTTGGATAAAAAAATTCAAAAAAATTCAAAAAAGTTGTTGACATAAAAAAAGTCTAATGGTATTATATATGAGCGCTGATGAGAACGGCGCGAAAAAAGAAGTTCAAAAAACGTGGAGGCTTAGCTCAGCTGGGAGAGCGTCTGCCTTACAAGCAGAGGGTCGGGGGTTCGAGTCCCTCAGCCTCCACCATAAAAATGTGCCGACTTAGCTCAATTGGTAGAGCAACTGACTTGTAATCAGTAGGTTGTGGGTTCAATTCCTATAGTCGGCACCATCTTTTAAAAAAGAGTCGGGGAGGTAGCGAAGTGGCTAAACGCGGCTGACTGTAACTCAGTTCCTTTTGGTTCGGCAGTTCGAATCTGCCCCTCCCCACCATCTTTTATTGGGGCATAGCCAAGCGGTAAGGCACCAGACTTTGACTCTGGCATTCCACTGGTTCGATCCCAGTTGCCCCAGCCAATTAAATTCAACATATAAATGACCCGTTAGCTCAGTTGGTAGAGCATCTGACTTTTAATCAGAGGGTCGGGCGTTCGAATCGCCCACGGGTCACCATTTATCTGTTGCGGGTGTAGTTCAATGGTAGAACTTCAGCCTTCCAAGCTGACTACGTGAGTTCGATTCTCATCACCCGCTCCATATATCAAACAAGTCGATATTTATCGGCTTTTTTTGTCTTTTCCCGAAATTATGACCAACAAATGACCAACATGTTAAAGTAAGAAATCGTTCGCTTTTCAAAACCAGCTAATGTTATTTGGCTAGCTATCTTATTAAATGACTGTTCTATAGACACATGGATAACGCATATATGATACATAATGCTTTTCCATAATATATTGATGTAATTTAGACATAGAGACTCACAAAAAGGTATTTCATCTGAAGCCTGTAAATTTGTAAGAAAACTGGAGAGTGATACATACATGGCATGAGATCCAGCATGTAATCCATACATTTTGCAGGTATGAGAAAAAGGAAATCATCCATACTATGCATGAGGTGATATACAATGGATAACAACGCAATCGTAGAAGAATTAAACCAGCTGCTGAAGGGCACGCACATGGGAATCGGTATATTTGAAGATTTGGAAGGAAAGCTGCAGAGTGAACGACTGAAAACAGAATTTCACGGACTGCTGGACAAGCTGAAAATGCATGCACATTCCCTGAGCGCTTTGATTCAGACATGCGGCGGTGACCCCGTCGAAAGTGCCGGATGGAAAGGCATGGTGACCGATGCAGTTGAAATGCTGAAAAACCTGATGATCAGCAATGATAAGCAGGTTCTGGAGGAAGCTGTTAAAAATATGAAAATGGCACAGAAGGCATTGCATGCGTTTGATGAGAAGCATCTTGTATTAAACGATCAGATGAAGAAAACGATGCGGATCATGCAGGAGGATTATGAATCCATGTACCATATGCTGCATAAATATCTGATTGAATTTCAATAATCCTACTGGAGAGTTTGAACGTTTCCGTGTATAATCGTATCTATAGAAAGAAGGGTTAAGCATGAACGTTCAGGAAAGATTTTTACACTATGTATCCTTTGATACGCAATCCGATGAGCATTCCCAGACAACACCAAGCTCTTTGAAGCAGCTGAAGCTGGCAGAGGCACTTGTGGATGAAATGAAGGCTATCGGCATCGAGGATGCATATGTAGATGAATTCGGTATCGTATACGGTACGATACCGGCAACAACCAAAAAGGATGTAAAATCCATCGGATTTATCGCGCATATGGATACATCTCCGGATATGAGCGGCAGAGATGTAAAGCCGAGAATAGTCAAAACCTATGACGGGTCCGATATCGTGCTGAATGAAGAACTGGGTATCAAAATGGGAGTCCATGATTTTGCATGCCTGCAGGAGAAAATCGGCGAGGATTTGATTGTGACAGATGGAACGACGCTATTGGGAGCTGATGACAAGGCGGGAATTGCGGAAATCATGACGATGGCGGAAACACTGCTTCAGGAAAACCGTGAGCATGGAAAAATCTGTCTGGCATTTACACCGGACGAAGAGGTTGGTCGGGGAACGGATCATTTCCGTATTCCGGAATTCGGTGCTGATATTGCATATACGGTTGACGGAGGAGAGGTAGACTGCGTGGATTATGAAAACTTCAATGCCGCTAGTGCAGAAATTCAGATTCAGGGTCTGAGCATCCATCCGGGAAGTGCGAAGGATAAAATGATCAACGCCCTGCTGGTAGCGATGGAATTTCACTCCATGCTGCCGGTACAGAAAAATCCTGCTTATACGGAAGGCTATGAGGGCTTTCACCATCTTACAGACCTCCATGGAGAATGTGAGCATGCCTATATGTCCTATATTATTCGCAATCACAGTGAAGAGCTGTTTGAACAGCAGAAGGCAGAGTTTCAAAGAGTTGCGGATTATCTGAATCAGAAATATCCGGAAAATACGATTCAGCTGCAGATTCATGACAGCTATGCAAATATGCGTACCATTATTGAAAAGGATATGCGAATCATAGAGCTGGTGAAAACGTCCATGAAGCAGATTGGCTTGGAGCCGAGATCCATGGCGATCCGCGGAGGCACGGATGGTGCCCGTCTGACCTATGACGGCCTTCCTTGTCCCAACCTTGGAACCGGTGGCTACAACTACCATGGAAAATATGAGTTTGCTTCCATTCAGGAGATGCAGAAAAGCGTTGAGCTGCTGCTAAAAATTGTAGAAAACAATGTGCAGGAAGCATAAAAGGCATATTCCTGTACCGATGATCGTCTTGGAATAAATGCAAGAAAACAGAAGATGGAAGCCTGCTGCATGTGCAGGAAATCATTCTTCTGTTTTTTTCTGTTTTTAAGGTGAGTGAGGTCTCCTTCGCACAGCCTGTGTATGCGGACGGATATTCCATGCCACTGTGCTTTCTTCACATTATAGGAAGTCGTGCCGATTTCCTATAATGGGTTAGAGCTGCGCTACTATGTTAAATCGTCCCGATTTCCCATAATAGCTTTATAACACCCTCTAAACTAGAATCGAAATATTTCATATTTCATTCTTCGGGTGTTATAAACCTCTAACCCATTATAACATTTTTATATGGACGAGCAGTTTCTATTTCGCGGATAGTTTCTTTTCTTCAGCTTTTTTCAGCAATCATTCTCTCCCTTATTCTATAGAGAGCATTTTCCTAAAAGGCGGCAGTGCTCCAACAGAGGGAGCATTCCCTGTATGGTTGATAAACTGTTCAGCAAAGCGTAGGTTCGCAGGCATGATAACCACAGAAGTAAAGGTACAGCCTATTCTCTGCGGCTTTTTGTATAAGACGGTATCCTATCTTTGACCGAAAAAAAGTGTCTTGAGAGAAGACACCCTACCGGTTTGAAAAAGACCTGTGCAAAAGAGCAGCTGTTAAGAACAGCGCGTTACTCCTTGACAATGATACCCAGCAGCTGTACCAGACGAAGCGCCTGCTGTTCATTGACGATGACTCCGCGGATATGATCCATCGTCAGACTGATACCTTCAATATCGCTGGAGGAAAGATCCATGCCCTTTAAATTCGTGTTATGAAACTCACTCTCCTTCAAATCACAGCTGTCGTATACGGTTTTCTGATATTCGCACTGAATGAAGCTCGCATTTGAAAAATTGCTGTTCTCAAAAATAACCTGCCGAAATCTGGAGCCCGACAAATTGGCATAGGCAGCCTTCAGATTTGTGAAAAGGGTATTGTGTATGACACAATCGCTGAAATCGATTCCCATACAGCGGCAGTTGCGGAAAACACAGCGGTGAATAGCTCCCTTGTTGAAATGCAGGTTTGACAGCTCGCAATTTTCAAATACGGTATCAATCATATCAATCGCATCAAACTCACAATCCTCAAAAAACACATTACGAAAGACGCACCCGTCCAGATGCAAGGCGGTATACTCCTCATTGCTGATGGTGATGCCGTCAAATTCCATTCCTTCCACATAATTGTCCTCATCAATGCAGGCATACAAGCTTTGTGCCTTCGTATACGATGGGCGCAGGCGGGGCTGTATTATTTTCATTATATCCACATCCTTTGGGTTCTATTGTACCGTATTCTCTGCGGTATGAAAAGAAAATCTCCGTAAAAATTTCAGCGGCTGCTTTCCACTCATCGCTTTCCCATAGCGGTAATCGTATAAATTCCAAGGAAGCATTACCTTTAGGCAGGCTGGGAAATGACCGCAGAAGACTGCTTGTACATTTTTTTTGTTTGACATGTTTTCGTTGATTGCTTCCTGAATGGTGAAGAAGGGCATCAGGCTTATATCCGGCTCGATCAGTCTTCGAAATAGAAGTCTTGTATTTCCGGGGAATCCTCTATATAATGAAGACGTTGAAAAAACGATTGCGTATTTATGAAGGATACTTGATAGAACGCAGTAGATGAAGGAAGGTACATATTATGGAACATATCATACAGCCGATGGCGGCTTCTTTGCATATCCAGCCGGAACAGATTAAAAACACACTGCAGCTGCTGGAGGAAGGAAACACCGTTCCGTTCATTGCCCGTTACCGTAAGGAAGTGACCAAGGGACTGGATGAAGAACAGATTCGTGTTATACAGGAGCAATATGAGTATCAGGTGAATCTGGAAAAGCGCAAGGAGGATGTCAAGCGTCTGATTGAGCAGCAGGGCAAGCTGACGGAAGAAATTATCGCATCAGTCAACGCCTGTGAAAAGCTGTCACAGGTTGAGGATATTTATCGTCCATACCAGCAGAAGCGGAAAACAAGAGCAAGTGATGCAGCTGCACGCGGCTTGAAGCCGTTTGCGGAATGGATGCTGAAGCTGCTGCGGGATGCGGATGTGCGTCAAGAAGCGAAGAGATATTTGAATGATAAGGTGTCCGATGTGGAGGCTGCCATACAGGGAGCAAAGGATATTATTGCGGAAATGGCAAGTGATGATCCGGCTGTGCGCCAGAAAATCCGCAGCAGTATGGAGCGCTATGGAAGGTTAACGACGAAGGAAAAGAAAAAGCATACCGATGAGAAAAAGGTTTATAAAATGTACTATGATTACAGCGAGCGTGTAACCACACTGGCCAGTCACCGTATCATGGCAATCGACCGTGGAGAAAAGGAAAAGGTGCTTGCCGTTTCCATCGAGTTTGATAAGGAGTATATCATTGACTGGACCAATCGACGGTTTACGAAAAAACGCCAGAGTCCGTGTGTGGAATATATCGAGGAGGCTGTGCAGGACGGCCTGAAGCGGCTTGCCTTTCCTGCGGTGGAGCGTGAAATCCGATCCCAGCTGAGTGAAAAGGCACACGAGCAGTCGATTGAGGTATTCTCATTAAATCTGGAACGTCTGCTGATGCAGCCGCCGATGAAAAATAAAATGGTGCTTGGCTTTGACCCGGCCTTTCGTACCGGCTGTAAGCTGGCTGTTGTCGATAAAAACGGTAATATGCTGGATGTCAGTGTGATTTATCCGACACCGCCAAATGCCAAAATCAAAGAGGCGAAGGAGAAGATGCTGCAGCTGTTAAAGAAGTATCCCATTGATATTATTGCTATCGGAAACGGAACTGCCAGCCGTGAAAGCGAAGCCTTTGTTGCCGCATTGATTCGTGAATATCATCTGTCGGCTGCCTATACCATCGTTTCCGAAGCAGGGGCATCCGTGTATTCCGCAAGCAAGCTGGCACGGGAGGAATTCCCTAATCTGCATGTGGAGCAGCGCTCTGCCATTTCCATTGCACGCAGGATCATTGATCCGCTATCCGAGCTGATCAAAATCGATCCGCAGTCGATCGGTGTCGGGCAGTATCAGCATGACCTTCCCACCGCTCGGTTAAAGGATCGACTTGATTTTGTTGTTTCCAAGGCGGTGAACCGGGTCGGTGTCAATGTGAATACCGCATCCCAGGAGCTGTTGAAAAACATATCCGGACTCAGCCAGGCTACAGCAAAATCCATTGTGGAATACCGCAGGGAGCACGGGGAGCTGAAAAACAGGAAGGAACTGAAGAAAATTCCGAAGATCGGTGCGAAATCGTATGAACAGGCGGCCGGCTTTTTGCGTATCGAGGATGGGGATGAGCTGCTGGATCGTACCAGTATTCATCCGGAAAGCTATGCCACAGCCAGAAAGGTGTTACAGCAGCTGGGTCTCAGTGAGCAGGATATGGGAAGTGAACAGGCACAGGAAGCGGTACAGCAGACGGATGCTGACGGGCTGATTCGTGATTGTGAGAGTGACCGCTATACGATTCAGGATATCCTGGAGGCAATTGCGACACCGTTAAGAGATTATCGTGAACGGTATGATGCGCCGCTGTTAAGAAGCGATGTGCTGGAGCTTGAGGATCTGCATATCGGTGATCAGCTGGAGGGAGTTGTCCGCAATGTGGTGGATTTTGGAGCCTTTGTGGATATCGGACTGCATGAGGACGGTCTTGTGCATATCTCCAAAATGAGCAGGCACCGTATTGCACATCCAAGCGATAAGGTATCGGTAGGAGATATCGTGAAGGTCTGGGTGTATAACATTGATGAAGAAAAGCAGAAGGTACAGCTGTCACTGCTGCCGATGCAATAGAAATAAATTCACGGTTCTGTTGATCCGATGGATAAGAGTATTCATGAAAGCAGCCGTTAAGAACATTTGTTCAAAAAAACGGCTGCTCTTTTACAATTTCACATAATATTCTATGTGCAATGCAGGGGTTTTATAGTATAATAAACGTGTTCAAAACAAGGAGGACTATAGAATGTACCAATTAGAAGATCTAAAGGGAAAAGCGAACAACATTCGCAAGAACATCGTTAAGACGGTTACAGAAGCAAAATCCGGTCATCCGGGTGGAAGTCTGTCTTCTGTAGAAATCGCAACGGCAATTTACTTTACACAGATGGATATCACCCCAGACAACGTGGCATCAACGAATAGGGATCGTTTTGTCCTGTCAAAGGGTCATGCTTCACCGCTGCTGTATTCCGTACTGGCAGAGAAAGGGCTGATCGAAGAGGAAGAGCTGTTAACGTTCCGTAAAATCAACTCCCGCCTGCAGGGACATCCAAGTATGCGCAAGCTGCCTGGTGTCGATATGTCCACCGGATCACTGGGACAGGGAATCTCCTGTGCAGTCGGTATGGCACTGGCGAACAAATACAACAAGGAAGACCACCGTATTTATACGATTTTAGGTGATGGGGAATGTCAGGAAGGGCAGGTATGGGAAGCTGCTATGGCGGCATCACACTACAAGCTGGATAACCTGCTGGCATTTGTTGACCACAACGGTCTTCAGATTGACGGTAATGTAACCGATGTTATGAATCCAACACCGATTGATGAAAAATTCAAGGCATTTGGATGGAATGTGATCGTTCTGGAAAACGGAAATGATCTGGAAAGCGTAATTGCAGCTTGTGAGGAAGCAAAGACGGTCAAGGGAAAACCAACGGTTGTTGTTGCTCGCACAGTTAAGGGTAAAGGCGTATCCTTCATGGAAAACAAAGCTGGCTGGCATGGAACTGCACCGAGTGCAGAACAGTGTGCGGAAGCAATTGCAGAACTTGAAGGAGGATGTAAATAATGGCAAAGATGGCTACTCGTGAAGCGTATGGAAAAGCGCTTGCTGAACTGGCAAAGGAAAATAAAAAGATTCTGGTACTGGATGCTGATTTATCCGGTTCCACAAAAACAGGCGAAGTGAAGAAGGTTGCACCTGAGCAGCATTTCAACTTCGGTATTGCAGAGGGTAATATGATGGCAGCGGCTGCCGGTATGGCAACAAGCGGAAACATCGTATTTGCAAGTACATTCGCAATGTTCGCTGCCGGACGTGCGTTTGAACAGGTGCGCAACTCCATCTGTTATCCGCACCTGAATGTAAAGGTGTGTGCAACACATGCCGGACTTACCGTAGGTGAGGATGGAGCAAGTCACCAGAGTGTTGAGGATGTTGCTTTGATGAGAAGCATTCCGGGTATGGTTGTTGTTTCACCGGCTGACGGAGTGGAAACAAAGGCGGCAATTCGTGCAGTGGCTGAATACGATGGTCCATGCTATGTACGTCTGGGTAGAATGGCAGTTGAGGATGTATATACAGAAGATACGCTGAACTTCCAGATTGGAAAAGGAAACGTGATCCGCAAAGGAAACAGCGTTGCGCTGATTGCGACCGGTATCATGGTGGAGGCTGCCATGAAGGCTGCGGATATCCTGAAGGAAAACGGTATGGATGTAACGGTTGTTGATATGCACACCATCAAACCGATTGACGAAGAGCTGATCGTTGAACTGACAAAGGATCACGATCTGTTTGTAACCTGTGAAGAGCACAGTGTTATCGGCGGTTTGGGTAGTGCTGTTGCCGAGGTACTCAGTCAGAAGGCACCGAAGAAGCTTGCCATGGTAGGAATCAAGGATACCTTTGGAGAAAGCGGAACACCGGCTGCACTGCTTGAGAAATACGGTCTCACTGCAAACGATATCGTTAAGGCAGTGGAAGACAATAAGTAAATTATAGGATAGAAAGCTGTAAGATTTGGTTATCGGATAAAATCTTGCAGCTTTTTTTGTTCCTGCGCCTTTTACAGTCATGGGAAAAATTAGGATATGATAGAGACGTGCTTATACAGGTCATTATCGAAAAGTCTGTAATTAACGGAAGAAACAGCAAGGGTGTTGGAAGCGATGCATAGAAGTATACTGAAAATATGCTATCTATAAGAGACATATCACATTAAACTGCTGATGAAAAAGGAAAGATAAATACATTGTGCGGGATTGCTTTGACTGATGCATGATAGGAAACTGTGTACATCTTCCTTATATTTTCTGTCTGTCATATCAGAAGGGTGGCAGAGGCTGCACTGTATGATGTTCTTAAGGTGTGTATATAAAGACGAATATAAAAAAAGCAGAACCTGTGTGTTCTGCCTCTTTCCTATTTGTTTTTTACATCTGCTATTGCAGTGTAAACAGCCTTTGCATCCAGGACATTGCCATATTCTGTAGCACTGCCGCCTTTCTCAACAAGGGTTTTCTCTATTTTCTCTGCCTTGGCGCTGATGACCATATACTGATGACCGTCCTTCATTCTGGCAACACTGATCAGACAATAGCCTGCCTCAGGTGTAAAGCCGCTTTTACCGCCAATGATTTCTCCGCCTGGAAACTTCAGATCCTTATCATAAAACAGAAGGGTGCTCCTCAGCTTCAGCCCATTTGGGTGCTGTTTGGTTGCAGGTATGGTATACCGCAGGGTTGTCATCACCTTGCGAAAGGCAGGATTTTTCCATGCGTGATCCATCATTTTTTTCATATCCTGCAGTGTTGTATAGTGCTGTTTATCATGCAGTCCTGTCGTATTTGTGAAATGCGTATGCAGCATTCCCATACCGTTGGCCTTTTCATTCATATCCTTCACAAATTTGGAAATACTGCCATTCAAGTGATTAGCCAAAGCGTTTGCACCATCTGCACCGGAGGGAAGAATGAGTGCGTATAAAAGATCCTCCAGTGTTACCTGTTCTCCTGCTTCCAGACCTGCGACACTTGCATTTGCTTCCGCAAGCCCTTCAATATCCTGTTCTGTAATCGTTATTTTTTTATGCAGATTCTCCATGTTATCCAGGGCGACGATTGCGGTGAGCACCTTTGTCAGGGATGCGGGAAACAGCCTTTCATCACTGTTTTTTTCATAGAGTACCTGCTGATCCTGTAAGTCGATCACCATGGCATAGCGGCTGTTCAGGGTCATACTCTTTAGCCTTTTCTTTATGTTCTGCTGATTTGCATCAAGACCTTGCCCTGTGACGGGGGTTGATGCTTCCTCCTGCTTCATGAAATCAGGATAATACTCTTTGATTTGTATGTACATAGCGACATCCAGAAACAGCAGAAGCAGAGCTGCTGCCGCCACGAGCCACCATCTTTTTCTTATATTTCGCATTGCTGTCAACTCCTCCAATATCATAACACAGATAGTAAAATAGTCTATGGCAAATATGGGAAAATTGCCTCTTAATTTTTTCTTACATTGCAAACTTGTCGCGACGAATGTGGCGGGATTTGTTATAATAGAAACATGGAGGGATTTTTCATGCAGACAAAAATACTGGTATTAGATGATGAAAAGGAAATTGCAGACCTCGTTGCGCTGTATCTGAACAATGAAGGCTATGAAGTACATAAATTTTATGACAGCAAGGATGCGCTGGAATATATGAAAAATAACCGCGTTGATCTGGCACTGCTGGATGTGATGATGCCGGAAATCAGCGGCTTTGAAATATGCAGAATCATACGGGAAAAATATATGTTTCCGGTCATCATGCTGACTGCCAAGGTGGAGGATGTGGATAAGATACAGGGACTTTCTCTGGGAGCGGATGACTATATCACAAAGCCGTTTAATCCGCTGGAGCTGGTGGCCCGTGTCAAGGCACAGCTGCGCCGCTATAAAAAATATAACCCGTCACAGGAAAATGTGAATGTGATTGACTTTAAGGGGCTGATCATCGACAATGATTCCCATCGATGCACCCTGTATGACGAAGTGCTTAATCTGACACCGATTGAATTTTCAATCCTGTGGTATCTGTGCAAAAACCGCGGGCGTGTGATCACCAGTGAAGAGCTGTTTGAGGCTGTGTGGAAGGAAAAATACTTTGACAGCAACAATACGGTAATGGTGCATATCCGCCGTCTGCGTGAAAAAATGCATGAGCCGCCGAGAAATCCGAAATTCATCAAAACGGTGTGGGGCGTAGGATACCAGATTGAAGAATAGCACCTATCGCAGATTGCGCAAGCATCTGGCGTATCTGTATCTCTTTATGACAGCGTTGGTTATGGGAATCATCGGCATTCTTATTTTTCTGCTGGATCATTACGCACAGGTTTTCAGTAATCAGGGAACACTCAGGGTTTCAGATTTTCTGCTGTTTTATCTGAAGCATGAGCTGGAGTTCAATCTGTTTCTGCTGGCAGCAGGCACAGCGCTTCTGCTGTATCTGTTTGTACTGCTCTTCTTTCAAAATCTGGATGTCCTGCTTGATACAGTGCAGGGTAAGCCGGTGGACCGACTGCCGTTCAGCTACCGTTATCTGCCGGAAATGGATATGGCCAGAGGACGGATTCAGGATATGCTGGAGAAAAAGCAGCATACCCGTCAGCTGTCGGTTCAGGAGAAGGAGCATAAAAACGAGCTGCTGATGTATCTCGCACATGACCTGAAAACACCGCTTACATCAATGATTGGCTATATTAACCATATTCTTGATCACAAGGTGGATCAGGAGCAGCTGGATACCTCGATTCGCATCACCTATGAAAAGGCACAGCGTCTGGATGATCTGATTGATGAATTTTCAGAAATTCTGCGGTATGACGATAAGGTGTCACAGCTGGAGGTCACCAGAATTGATCTGAATACCATGCTGCAGCAGCAACTGGCAGGCTTTTATCCGCTTATGGAGGAAAAGGGGATCCGGCTGCAGCTGCATCTGGCGGATCATATGGAAATCAGCGGAGACTTCGATAAACTGCAGCGTGTCTTTGATAATCTTATGCGAAATGCCATCAACTACAGCATTCCCCAGACGGAAATCCGGATTGCCGGTATGCTGTATGAGGATGGTGTCTGCCTGACCTACAGCAATGAAGGAGAAGCCATGGATGCCGCTTCCGTGCAGCATCTGTTCGACAAATTTTATCGGGCGGGAAGTGCACGGACATCGACCAGCGGAGGTGCCGGGCTGGGACTGGCGATTGCCAGAGAAATCATTGAGCTGCATCAGGGGGAAATCAAAGCCGACATGGAAGGTACGACGATTACCTTTACCCTGCGGCTTCCGTATGAACAGAAGGTGATATTGTGAAACGCGCCAATTTAAAAGCCCTGCGTCGCCGTCTGTTTATCAAATATGCATGCATTATCATTGGTATCACGCTGGGGACGATAACACTGATTTATCTCTTTGATGATGTGCTGAACGGTGTTGTCATCGACTTTATCCGGCTGTTTATGGAAACCGGAGATCCCTTTGCGATGTTTCGCAAAATTTATATGATTGTGCTGCCGCTGCTTATTGTGGCCGCCATTATTCTTATGATTTATTTCCTCTGTCGTGATCTTGTCAATTATATGCGGATATTGATGCGGGGCATGGAGGATGTTATGCGCAAGGATCGCTCCCGTTTTGATTTTCCAAAGGAAATGAAGGAAGCGGAACAGCTGATAATGGCGCTGTCTGATGATTATCAGAATTATCTGAAGGCTGCTGCACAGGATGAGGAAAAGAAAAAGGATTTGATTTATCTGCTGGCGCAGGATATCAAAATGCCGTTGTCCAATATTTTAATGTATTTGGAATTTCTGCATAAGGAAACCCGTATTTCCCCGGAAATTCAGAAGGACTTTGTCATACAGGTACTGCATAAGTCGCTGGACTTGGAGGATATGATCAATGAGTTTTTCGATATCACCCGGTTCAATCTGCAATATGCGAAATGGAATCCGGAGCATATGTATCTGGATCGCATGATGGAACAGGTGGTGGATGAGTACTATATGCTGATGGAAGCAAAGCAGATGGAGGTATTCATAGAAAGCGGCAGCGGCCTTGCATTGTTTGCGGATAATGAAAAGATAGCACGCGTCATGCGGGACCTTCTGCGCAATTTAGTTGAGCTGGGACGGGTGAAAGCGACGATTCATATCCGGATGCAGGAGTTTGATGAACGCTATGAGGTGCTAATGGAGGTGGAATCCAGACATCTCTCAGCATATCAGATTGCCCACATCTTTCACAATTATTACCGGCTGGAGGATGTGCATGGCGAGGGCAACCTGCATGTTCTGGGGCTGGGGATTGCCAGACAGATCATGGATATGCAGAAGGGGACACTGCGGGCAAGCTCGATAGACAAGCTGTTAAGCTTTACAGTTCAGATTCCAAAGGCTTTTGTACCGGGACATAAGGAATCCGTGGTATAATACGATAGAAAGAAAAACAGGTGATGAAATGAATATAGAAATAGGAGAAGTATTTCCTTCCGCAATTGAAGAGGAAGGAACCGTTATGGATTTCGTTGATGATGAATTTGTATTTGTTATCAAGGATGAGGTCTGGACGGATGAGGAATGTCAGGCAATGAAGCACAATCCGCTGACACTGGATTTTGTGTATAAATATGATATTGCCGTCTTTCTGCTGACACTGGAGGATGCTGTTGATACCAGCGACTTCATATTTAATGTACATGACAACGAATATCCGGAACATCTGTATCGCAGCTTTGAAAACGGCGACGGCTATGGTATGACGCTGTATCTGATTAACAGTATGAATACGGTATGCGCAAAGCGCCGCGTCCGTCTGTCACAGGGTATGTCCAATACGATTTCCCAATATCTTGCAAAACAGAAGCAGGCTCCCTTTATGGAAGAGGAATTCCTGTGCAATCTGCAGGGGCTGCAGTCTGCCTGGGAACCGTTCGAAATGCAGAAGATGGCATTGGGAAGCGAAACCTTCAAATAAGCAATGTAAGAAAATGAAAGTGATATGTAATTTTTATCATTTTGTATTGTGATTTTTTCACAATTACAGTATAATGGAAAATAAGCTTAAGAAGGAGGAATTGTATGAGAGCAGTTGTGAGTGTAATCGGAAAGGATATGGTGGGAATCCTCGCCAAAGTCAGCGCAGAGTGTGAGAATGCAAATATGAATGTGATCGAGGTGTCCCAGACGCTGCTTCAGGATATGTTCGCAATGATCATGCTGATCGATATTACAAAGGGAAATACGACACTGGCCGATTTTGCGGCTCATATGGAGAATGTGGGAAAACAGAGTGGTTTGACCATTCATGTCATGCACGAGGACATATTCAACTCCATGCATAAGATATAGGATGGTGAACGTATGATAAACGTACATGATATACTGGAAACCATAAAGATGATTGATGAGGAATATCTCGATGTTCGTACAATCACGATGGGAATTTCTCTATTGGACTGCTGTGACAGTGATATAGATAAGTCCTGTGAGAAGATTTACAATAAGATTACACGTCTGGCAAAGAATCTTGTCAAGACGGGAGAGGATATTGAACGGGAATACGGTATTCCTATCATCAACAAGCGGATTTCCGTTACACCGATCGCCATGCTTGTGGCTGTCAGCGGCGGTGATCCTGTAAAGTATGCACATACCCTTGAGCGCTGTGCACAGGCGGTGGGCGTTAATTTTATCGGCGGTTACTCCGCACTTGTCCAAAAGGGCTGTGCGGCAGGTGATCGCGAGCTGATGGAATCCATTCCAAGAGCATTGGCGGAAACAGAGCATGTATGTGCGTCCGTCAATGTCGGTTCTACCAAGGCCGGTATCAATATGAATGCGGTGGAGCTGATGGGACGCATGGTGAAGGAGGCTGCCGAGCTGACGAAGGATCGTAACTGCATCGGTGCTGCCAAGCTGGTCGTCTTCTGCAATGCGCCGGAGGATAATCCGTTTATGGCGGGTGCATTCCACGGTGTCGGAGAAGCTGACTGCGTCATCAATGTCGGTGTCAGCGGTCCGGGTGTTGTCCGTGCCGCATTGGCAAAGGCGGATAAGTCACTGCCAATGAATGAGCTTGCGGATATTATTAAGAAAACAGCCTTCAAGGTTACCCGTATGGGACAGCTGGTGGGAACGCTGGCAAGTGAACGTCTGGGTGTTCCGTTTGGTATCGTGGATCTGTCACTGGCACCTACTCCTGCCATCGGGGATTCCGTTGCCTATATTTTAGAGGAAATGGGTCTGGAAAGCTGTGGTGCCTATGGAACGACTGCCTGTCTGGCAATGCTGAACGATGCAGTGAAAAAGGGCGGTGTCATGGCCAGCAGTACGGTCGGCGGACTTTCCGGTGCCTTTATACCGGTGAGTGAGGATGCCGGAATGATTGCGGCAACCAGAGCGGGTACCCTGTGTCTGGAAAAGCTGGAGGCTATGACAGCAGTATGCTCGGTTGGTCTGGACATGGTTGTCATTCCGGGTGAAACAACGCCGGAGGTTATTTCCGGTATCATTGCGGATGAGGCTGCCATCGGTATGGTCAATTCCAAAACGACTGCGGTTCGCGCCATTCCTGCAATCGGCAAGAAGGTTGGAGAAGAGCTGGAGTTTGGCGGCTTGCTGGGAAGCGGTCCTGTGATGAACATCAATCAGACAGACTGTTCGGTTATGATACATAGAAAGGGAAGAATTCCTGCACCGATTCAGGCCTTGAAAAACTAACCACAGGTGAAAAATCATATCAGAGGAACTATATTATATAAAAGTTTTCAACGGCTATCATAAAGTGATTCAGGACATAGAGCGGCATGTATTCTATGTCCTTTTTCCCGTTGTGAATGGAAATGACCTTTTCTTACGATATGCTGTTTTGCTGCGGCAGGCGCAGCGTTACCGGATAGAAGCATGCTGTGCCCTTTCTTCTCCTGCCTGCATTCAGCCATGAAGTATCGTCACTCCTTTATCACCAAGCTTATTGAATGGAGTAAAGCAATACCGGGGATAGTCAAATAACTCACAACGGTACATGGTCTGTTGTTTCCCTCTTCACATGGCACCCCTGACAATAATCTGTGGTGAACTACATTTGTCGCATGCTTATCGGATTCAAAAACTATGCAGACGGCTATTCAGGAAGATGCTTCTCTTGTCTGCCGTCGTTTGCTGTGCTATGATAAAAATAAGAGATGGGAGAGCAAGCATATGAAAAAAGATATCGTTGAGCTGCGGCATCAGCTTCAGAAAATTGAATCGGATAAGCTGTATCTGGAGGAATGCATCGAGCGTCTTCATGAGGTGAAGAGTGCTTTACGGCAGGCCGAGAAACAGCTGAAAAAGGAAACCCGTGATGTGGAAAAGCTGAATACCGCATCCGTTGCCTCCATCCTTGCATTTTTTGCAAAGGATAAGGAGGAGCGCCTGGTGAAGGAAGAACAGGAGGCGCTGCAGGCTGCACTTCATGTGCGGCAGCTTCAGGAAAATGTTAAGGCACTGCGGCAGGATATGGATGCCTGTGAGCTGAATATCGTACAGGAGGAGCTGGTTCGAAAGCAGCTTGCGGAATGTGAGCTGGCGGAAGCGATACAGCATTCTCCCTACGGAGAAGCGCTGCGTGAGCAGAAGCAGCTTGTAGATGCGCATACACAGCGGTTAAAGGAAATTCAGGAAGCGCTAGAGGCCGGCTATCTTGTGCTGGATCAGCTGAAAAATGCGCTTCGTAGCCTGGACAGTGCATCCTCCTGGGGCTTTATGGATATCGCAGGCGGCGGGATTCTCTCTACTGCTATGAAGCATTCCGCAGTTGACAAGGCACAGAAAAAAATCGCACTGCTGAAAATCAATTTGTATAAGTTTCAGAAGGAGGTTCAGGATGTTCAGGGATTTCAGATAAATACCGTGAAGCTTTCCGATGGAACGGTTGCAATGGATTATCTTTTTGATAATATTTTTACGGATATGTTCGTGCAGTCCAAAATCCGGGAATCGGAAAAATCGCTGCAGCAGGCGAAACGTAGAATTGATCAAATTATGGATTCGTTATTGCAGGAGCGCCAGCACACACAGCAACAGCTGGAAAGGGAACAGGCAGCCTATGAGCGCATGTGCAGGGAGTCTGTAGATTAGAAACAGCAGCTGCTTCTGGCGCTCGTTCTTCTGCTGTGCATTGCATGAGAAAAACAATGGTTGGCTATTGGCTGTCCCCGAACATGGGAAAAAGCGGAAGACAAAGAAAGCCTGACTTATCGGGTTGGTTCTTATTTGATTGTGGGTGAATTAAAATAAAGGAGATTCGATACTATTGCAAGTTATCTGTCGTATTTGAATGCCTCCTTTTGAAAGCACCCCGAATAAGAAAGATTCTGTTTGGCTCTTCTTTTTTACGTTGCTTATGTGTGTATCCTGAAGCAAGGAAGAACCCGGCTTTTCATCTGTGGCTTCCTGTCTGCTTCCGGATTTCAAATGTGTCCTTTCTGTTTTCTGAAGACCACAAGCAATACTGCTGTGCATACGTTTTGGCTACTATTCATCGCGTTAGCATAGAAAAATGCATTACCTGCAAAAGCATAGAAGAGCATCAGAATATGGCTATTAGCGCTATGTATCTCTTGTATTTTGCAAATACGCTCAGAATTTGGAGGAAAATAGGAATACGATCTGCTCTATTTTCCTGTTTTCTTTTTTAAATCATTATATATTTTACAGTATTTGTGATAAAATAGAAAAAGCATTGGAAAAGGAGAGATAACATGCTGGAATTGCGCAATGTATCCTTTGAGGTAGATGGAAAAAAGATTTTAAACAACATCAGTCTGACGATGGAAGACAATAGATTTACCGTAATTACAGGTCCCAACGGCGGTGGGAAATCAACACTGGCAAAGTTGATTATGGGGATTGAAAAACCAACAGAGGGAGAGATTTTGTTTGACGGGGAGGACATTACGGCAATGTCTATCGACGAACGGGCAAAACGAAAGATCGGTTATGCCTTTCAGCAGCCCCCCAGATTTAAGGGAATGAGTGTGCGTAAGCTTTTGTCCCTGGCACACGGTAAGGATTTGGATGAGGAAATCTGCTGCAGCTATCTGACGGATGTCGGACTGTGCTCCAAAGATTATCTGAACAGAGATGTGGATGCTTCTCTATCCGGAGGCGAGGTAAAGCGGATTGAAATTGCGAGTATTCTCGCGCGCGACTTAAAGCTTTCCATATTCGATGAACCCGAGGCGGGCATCGATCTGTGGAGCTTTGCGAAGCTGGTGGAAACCTTCCAGAAGCTGCAAAGGGAATCCAGACAGTCCATTATCCTGATATCCCATCAGGAGCGGATCATGCAGCTGGCGGATGAAATCATTATTATCGAAAACGGGGCAATCAAAACAAAAGGGAAGAGGGATGATATTCTTCCGTCACTTATGAGTGAATTTGATTCCTGTGAATTTAAAAAGTAGGTGAAGCAGATGGAACAGATGGAAAAAAATCTGCTGAAGACAGTAGCGGATATCAGCGGCTTTATGCCGGGCAGTGCCTTCAGCTTAAGAAAAAACGGAGCAGGTGTGGAACGTCACTCTACAGAGCATGTAAAAATTCTGGCAAAAACAGACAAGCCGGGTATCGATATCATCGTGGATGCCAATACGGTGGGGGAAAGTATACATATTCCGGTTATTCTGACAGACAGCGGCATTCAGGATATGGTATATAACGATTTCTATATCGGAGAGGGTGCGGATGTGGAGATTGTAGCCGGATGCGGTATTCACAATGACGGCTGTGACACTTCACAGCATGACGGAATTCATACCTTTCATATCGGAAGAAATGCCAGCATTACCTATACGGAAAAGCATTATGGAGAAGGCAGCGGCAGCGGAGGCAGAATACTGAATCCGACAACCGTCATTCATATGGAGGAAGGCTCCTTTGCCAAAATGGATATGAGCCAGATTAAAGGGGTTGACTCCACCTTTCGTAAAACGGAGGCAAATTTAGGTGCATCTGCCAAGCTGGTGATCAATGAAAAGCTGATGACGCATGGAGAGCAGAAGGCACATTCGGATGTGACGGTGAATCTGAATGGAGAGGACAGCGTTGTTCAGATTGTTTCCCGATCTGTGGGAAAAGATACTTCCGTGCAGGTGTTTCATCCGATCGCAGTGGGAAATAATCGTTCCCGTGCACATATTCAGTGTGATTCCATCATTATGGGAAAAGCAAAAATCAGTTCAATACCGGAAATTGCTGCGAATCATGTGGATGCGGAAATCATCCATGAGGCAGCTATCGGGAAAATCAACAATGATCAGCTGATCAAGCTGCAGACATTCGGGTTAAACAGCGAGGAAGCGGAAAAGGTCATTGTGGACGGATTCTTAAAGTGATTAAAAAAATGGTATTTACAACAAGGAGATGTTTTCTTCCCAGAGGCAGTACAGGGAGAAGGACCTCCTTTTTTGCTGTTCTGAAAGAAATCTGAAATATATCTTGACCTTATCCCTGAGCGAAGGTGTACGATATGCATGAGGTGATACAAATGTATAAGATAAAGGAGCTGGCAGAGCTGTATGGCATCCATACGAATGTGCTGCGATTTTATGAAAAAAAGGGGCTGCTTGCCTCACGGCGGCTCACGAACGGCTATCGTGTCTACGGAGAGGATGAGCGGGCTATATTGCAGAAAATTCTGCTGTATCGCGCAATGAATTTTTCGCTTGCGGATATCAGGGAGCTTTTAAGCAGGGAAAAGGGGAATGCGCAGGAGCTGTATTTCCAACAGCTGCAGCTGTTAAACGCGCACCTGCATGAACTGACAGCGGTACGCGATCATATTTCGCAGGAGTTGAATGCGATGCTGGCAAACACCTATGAGGAGCAGCAGGATCAAAAGGAAATGCAGCGACTGCTGCAGGAATTAAATAAGAACCGGGAATGGAAGGATCGCTGGGATTTTGATTCCTTTGCAAAGGTGTATGATGAGGTCGTGCATATGCCCGCGCCACAGGGACTGCCGTTTTATGAGGCATATGACCATGTACTGGACGAAACTGCAAAGCATGCGCAAATGCATGGCGGCAGGGTTTTGGATGTCGGTTGTGGAACCGGAAATCTGAGCGAGCGCTTAACTGCTGCAGGATTGTCGGTTGAGGGGGTGGATCAGTCATTGGAAATGCTGATTCAGGCAAAGAAGAAGCTGCCGGACATGCTTCTCCATCAGGGAACCTTTCTTTCCCTCCCCTTTGAAAAATGCTCGTTCGATACCATAACAGCGTCCTATGCTTTCCACCACTGTGATGCACAGGAACGGCTTCTCGCCGTTCGCGAAATGAAGCGGGTACTGCGAAGACAGGGGCGCATTGTGATTGCTGATCTCATGTTTGAGCATGCACAGGATTGCATGAAGTATGAGCAGCACTGTACCCCACAGCAGAAAGCAGAGCTGGAGGATGAATATTTTACAACCGTTGAGGAGCTGACACACATTTTTTCGGAAGAAGGCTTTATATGCACAAATTATAAGGTTTCTGATATTTTGTGGATTTTTGTGGCTGATTTATCAGAAGAAGACAGGGAATGCAGGAAAAACAAACGCTTTATCTGATATCTACGAATCGTCGATAGGTGATTTTGCGAAAGCATGATATGATACCTGTATAGAAACGAGGTGCATGTATGCAGCAAAAGGAGATTGGCATGCAGATTTCTGCAGCAAGAAAGAAGTTAAAGTATACACAGCGAGAGCTTGCAGAAAAGCTTGGAGTGAGTGATAAGACAATCAGTAAGTGGGAGCGTGGAGTTTCCCATAGTTAAAGATACCACACCAAATATGATGAACCCACGCTTATACACTACCAGCTATAATAAGCCGTAAGGACAGCAATTTGACACTGCTGTCCTTTCTTTTATAAAATTGCAGTACACAGA
>OCAE01000158.1_pt1 | contig 62646 bp, 89 predicted proteins | sample 1495581 | NCBI WGS metagenome assembly OCAE01 (sample SAMEA2580278, study PRJEB22360) | human gut metagenome | biome: human gut; feature: human-associated habitat; material: faeces | place: Denmark | collected 2008/2010 | reverse complement strand
AGCATCTGAGCTAAACATATCTCCTAGCGAAGAATCTATGAGATTATATATAATAAATTAATTCATAAGAGAAATAATACAATAACTAAAAGTGAACTGTAACTAGATAAGTTGCAGTTTTTTTATAAATCAATGTACAGTTAATAATTATAAATTAATACTTTATTTTGATTGAAATTATTCTAACAATGTATATAATAGCCCTCGAAGATGCCTAAAACATCTTAGGAGGTTTTAATATTAGTTTCTTAAAAAAATATACAGAGCAAAAATATTTAGATAAAATTGCCAAATTAGCAAGTTTAATACTAGATAAAGAGAAAGAATTTGAAATGTTACCAGACAAAGTATTGCAAGAAAATACTTCCAAATATATTAACGATTTTAAACAAAATGGATACAATGATACGTTACTTATCAATTCATTCGCAAATATCCGTGAAGCAGCTTTTAGAACAATTGGGCTTAAAGCATACAAAGTACAACTAATGGGTGCTATTGTACTATTTAATGGCGATATAGCAGAAATGAAAACAGGTGAAGGAAAAACATTAACTTCAATTTTTGCTATTTATTTAGCAGTGATAACCGGTAATTCAGTACACGTAGTAACAACAAATGAGTATTTAGCAAAAAGAGATATGGAATTAAACAGTAAAGTATTCAATTTCTTAAATATCTCAACAGCAGTTAATCTAAAAAACTTATCAATAGAATTCAAAAAAAATGCTTATCAACATCAAGTATTATATTCAACACATTCTGAATTAGGTTTTGATTATCTACGAGACAATCTGTGTAAATATTCTGAAAATGGTCTACTGCAAGACAACAGGGTTCAAAGTAGTCATGATTTTATAATAATTGATGAAGCAGATTCCATTCTTATTGATGAAGCCAAAACTCCACTTATTCTTTCCTCATTGGAAGATATTGAAAACAAAAAATATGAAAAACCAAATAACTTTGTTCAAACATTAATAAAAAACGAAGATTATGAAATTGATTATACTAGCTTTAATATATATTTAACTGAAAAAGGAAATTATAAAGCAGAAAAATTCTTTAATATCAGTAACTTATATCTCCCTCAATATTCACCGATTAACCATAGAATATTACAAGCTTTACGCGCCAATTTCCTAATAAAAAAAGACCATGATTACATTGTAGAGGACAATATGATTAAATTGATTGACAAATCAACTGGTAGAATCATGAATGGTAAATCCTACACTAACGGCTTGCATCAGGCTATAGAAATAAAAGAGCATTTAAAGGTAACACCAGAAAATCAAATTAATGCAACAATTACATATCAAAACTATTTTCGCCTATATAAAAAAATTGGAGGAATGACTGGAACGGCTAAAACAGAAGAGGAAGAACTAAAACAAGTATATAATATGTCTGTAAGAGTGATTCCAACCGAAAAGCCTTGTATTAGAGAAGATGACACAGACGTAATTTATAAAACAATTAAAATGCGAAATACGGCTTTATGTAATGAAATAATTATGAGACATAATAATAAACAACCTATCTTGATTGGAACGCTATCCATTGAAGATAGTGAAATTATTTCTAATCTTTTGAATAATTTAAAAATAAAACACAACGTATTAAATGCTAAAAATCACCAATATGAAGCTTCTATAATTTCAGAAGCAGGAATAGCGGGTAATGTTACAGTAGCAACAAACATGGCTGGACGAGGGACTGATATTAAACTGGATGAGGAAGCAAAAAAAGCCGGTGGATTAGCTGTTTTAGGTCTAGGCAGACATGAATCTCGTAGAGTAGATAATCAACTCAGAGGACGCTCAGGACGTCAAGGAGACCCCGGATATACAAAGTTTTTCTTATCTTTAGAAGATGACCTAATGATTCGTTTTGGACTATCTAAAATTAAAGCTATGAATCTGAATGTATTTGATGAAACAAAACCGATTAAATCAAAAATTTTGTCTAAAACTATAGAAAATGCACAAAAACAAATAGAAGGCATTAACTATGACCAAAGAGCTTCTACTTTAAAATACGACAGTATAAATAGCATTCAAAGAGAACAGTATTATATTCTACGAAAAGAAATAGCTAAAATAAGGGACCTAAAAGATATAATCAGAATATTTAAACTAAACAATATCTCAATAAATAATTCCGAAAATTTTACAGATATAAAAGAAATTATAGAAAAAATCTACAATATATTTGATAAAAATTGGACTAAGTACTTATCAGATATGAATATCATACGACAAGGAATCACCCTTCGCCAATATGGAAAATTAAACCCCGTCGAAGAATATTATAAAGAAGCATATGAAATGTTTGATTTAATGATGAATACAATTAATAATGAAGTAGTGAGGCTTATAAATGTCTAGCAAAAAATTACCATTAACATTCCTACGAAAAACACGTTTAAAAAATAATCTAAGGCAAAAAGATATCGCCTATGTTCTAGGATGCACTACTCAATATTATTCACAGCTTGAACGCGGGATTAATGTTTTATCGTATGATTATGCTACTAGATTAGCTCTAATGTTTAACACAACTCCTGATGAGTTATTTTTTGAAGAATACAAAAAGGTCTACATAAAAATGTAGACCTAATAATATTTAGCACATAAGCTATTTAATTTATTTATTGCGCTATATCTTAGATGTTTATTATTCATGAAAAACTTTTGTAATTCTATAGCAAATTCATCTTCTCCACATAATTTTGTTATTTCTTCTGAAATTTGCTCATATTTTAAATTATAATTCTCTAAAGCGCATTGTAATAATGTAATAGATGAATTTTTCTGATATTCCTCATTGAATCCAGTACCAATAATTCTGCTGATAATTTCTTTTTTCCCCATATAATTATCCCTCCTATTAGCTTATTTGACATTTTAGCAAATTAATTTTAATGTATTTTAATTATACATTATCTGTTGTAATATTCAATAATGCACATTTTTTTAATTTTTCAAGCCTTTTTTTCTAAAATTAATTACAATTACTTTATAAATCCGTTTTTTTAACTTCATTTATTCTATTTTATTACAATTTATAAAATTTGACAATTTAGCAAATTTGATGTTTAATATACTAAGACTAGTATACGAATATCTAGTAGAAAGGATAATCTTTTATGAATACAGGAGAAAAAATTCATGAATTACGAAAAAACAAAGGACTATTGCAAGAGGAATTAGGAACTTTAATTGGTGTTGACACTAGCGTTATATCAAGATGGGAATCTTCTCAACGCCAAATTAAGATAGAGGATTTAACAAAACTTTCTGATTTATTTGAAGTATCTGTCGATTATTTAGCAAAAGATAATGTTTTTTATTCCGCAAATATCCCATTAATAGGGTATTTTGAAGAAGGAAAATCACTTCAAACTCATATAGAAAAAAAGAAATTACTTATTTTTATTGCTCCCCCACATAATCCATGGGAAGTGGATATATTTAAAATATTAAACAATAATCCTATATATAAAGTATCTAATGGTGATTTTTGTTTAATAAAAAAACAAATAAATAGTATTGAAATTGGAGATATTTATTTAATTTCTGATAACAACAAACCTTATTTAGCACATTCTGTACTAGAGAATGGAAAAATAGGATATAAATACAATAATCAAGTTAGTTTTAATGCTTCAATTATCGGAAAGTTTCTCTCAATAGTTCATCCTTTATCCGAGATGTAAAATTGTGCGAAAGAAAAAGGAATCCTTTTTCTTTTTGCCGTATATGGAGGAATCTTACTTATGAAAAAATTTTCGGTGTATAAAACAAGTAAATATTTTATGATTTTAAGTATATTATTTTCTTTTTTTGCAGGAACCTATGAAACCTCAAAAAATTATTTTTACGCAAGCAATATTGCAAAATTGAATTCTAACATTTCTAAAATTGATTCTGATACGGCTTCCTATAAATCTGAAATAATGGAAATAACCAATTTCGCCAAATTGATAGATGTAATGAAATTGAAAGGGTATACTTATTTTCCAGATACCCATTAATATTAATATTGAGGTAACTTATGGAAATATTTAATTCTAATTCTTTTCATTCTATTTTAGCTCCTTTTATTCTACTTATAATATTGATAGCTTGTGGATATTCAGATGTTAAAAGTAAAAAAATACCTAATATACTGACTATATCTGGCATATTATTTGGAGTAATTTTTAATACTTATTTGTATGGCTATACTGGATTATTATCATCATTGATATCCATAGTAGTTGTTTTTGTTCTCTTTATTGTGCCTTATCTCTTAAAACAATTCGGGGCAGGGGATATTAAACTTCTCATAATGGTAGCCTCAATTATGAATTTCTACTACTGTATCGGTGCCACAATTATGTCTAGTATTTTCTGCGCAATTTATGCCATAATTAATTCTATAAGACTTAAGTCATTTAAGTTTACAATTCCTTTCGGTTTATTTATGTGTATTGGTACTATCTTTTATCAAATACTAATCTATATTTTTTATTAGATATTTGTTTTACAATTTTATTTCTTTATGTTAAACTCCCTCCATGCAAATGGAGGTGTTTTTTTATGTTTAAATATAAAAAAATATTGATTTTCTCGTCTATTTTTTCAATCTGTATTGCTTTTTCGCCACTCAGAAAAGTTAGTGCTGAAGATGATGTTTTTTCAAGTTTAAAAGAAAACTATAAAACACAGGCTGCCAATTATGGAAAACTTGGAGAAGATAATGTAGACCCTGGATATAAAACATATTTAAATAATATAGCAGTTTCTTCTGATATTTTAGCTTCAGAACTCAAAGATTTTAATAACTACACTTATGAAAATATCCCGGCTTATGAGAAAATACAAAGTGAGTATCTACAAGCAGTACAGTCTAAAACCGATGTATCGTCTAAGGCTGCAGAAACATATCAAATTACAAAAAATGAAGCTTTAAAGCAACTTAACTCTACTGCAAAAAATCAAGAAGATTCATATTCGTCTTTTGCTTCTAGTTTAAATGATTTAAAAGCTGAATTAACTAATAAAAAATCTTCTATAACCACTTCAGCAAAAGAAGCAGCAACAAAACGCTATAATTCAGTAGCATCAGGATATTCTGATGCAGTATCCAAAGTTAATTCTCAACAAATTTCATCAGGAGATTTTACTAAGCTTACTGATTATAAATCAGAGTATAAAAATGCTGTAGCCAAATTACAAAATCAATATAAAGACTATTCCGCAAATGCAAACATAGCAATAAACAAAGATAAATCTAACCCAGTAAGCAGTACAATTTATTCAGGATGTACTACTGGAGCTAAAAAAGCTAATACTTCTTTGACAGATAAACAAATAGCAGAATACTGTAAAAAAGAATCTACTATTTATCAAAAACCATGGTAGCCAAAATGTTAAAAAAAATTATTCTTTCCATGCTAAGTCTATTTATTTTTTGTGGCTGTTCTTCATCTATAGCCAAAACAAGTGTTTCACAAGAAATACATGATTTAGAAGAGACACATATTGCATCAGATTATTCCTTAATATTTCAACAGTATGATTTATCAACAATGGCAAGCGCTAAACTTTATTCAGAAAATCTGCCTGTAGACGAATATAATAAAAAACTTGCAATCATTATTTCAAATTCAATGGAAAATTTATACATGATTTGTCTTAATAGAATTAATCAAGATATGGATTTGCTATATCAATACAGCGATACATATATCGACTATATTGCTTATCTATCAACCTATGCCGATTTCTATAATGAAGATAATGATACACTCAAAGAATTATTAAAAATAGGTGATATTTCCTCAATAAAGGAGCTAAATTCTTACAAATATGCTGATATGATGCTTATTGAAGCATTAGAAACTGTAAGTGGAAATTAATAAATAAAACCCACGAAATCGTGGGTTTTATTATTTTATAATTTCATAATGAGCCGTTGTTTATTCGATTCTATTGCAAAAAATCCTTTATTAGACTTATAATAATCAAATTCGTAGTTATCATTAAAAATAGCCATAAAATCATAACCATTAATTATTTCTATATCAGGTATATCAGAAGATAGTTTCATGATTTTATTTTCTCCATCTAATAAATAACCATCAGCAACCTTATAAGAAACATTGTATTTTTTTCCAGTTCCACCAATTGCTTTATTTTTTTGGGTAACCAATTTTCCAATTTTCTTATAATCTACATTTTCATCAATTTTAAAGCTGCATTCCTTATTAAAATTATAATTATCGAAGTTTTCTAAAATAGCATCTGTTTTTGTAAGTTTAACCGCCCAGCTAATATTTTTATAATAATTCTTCGAATTATCAATTATATTTTTAATATATAAATAATTACCTTCTTCTCTAAATATAATTTTAGAATTTTCATCAGCTTTAGTTATTTTCAATTTTTTAAGATTAGTATTCTTCATTAATTCAAATGGACATAAATAAGAATACTGTAATTTAAACTCACAATCTATTCTAGTTTGTAAAATAGACATTCCGTCACTAGAATTAAATGCAACTCCATTTTTTGTATTTGCAATTACCAAGTCTCCTAAAGCTGGATATAATGCTAATTTCATTCTAACATTTTGATGTCTGGATAAATTTTGTATTAATGCTGTTTTTATAAATAATTCCTTTTCGTCGAACTTTATTAAAAAGTTTTGTTCTTCTGTCTCTTCAAGGACTGTTAAATCTTGGCCATTTTCATCAATTACTTTTCCTATATAAACTTTAAAATTTATTTTCCCTGATACCTCATTCAACGCTTTTTGAAAACTCAAAAGATTTAAAGTGTATTCCTTGTCAATATCTGTTTCTTCACATTCATAGCTAAAATTGAAATTTTGGCTTTTTACAATTATTTTTATTGTATCTTTATAGGGGATTAAAGTAACTGTAGCCTCTTTTTCAAGATTCATGTTTAATATGGGATTAAATATTTTTTTCTTCATAATCAAAAGCAAGAATAACTATTCTCGCATACTCCTTTCATATTTTTTTACCTAAACTATACCTTAACTTGTGAATTACTTGCCTGCTTATATCTAAAAATTCCCAACGAACTTATTAAGTAATCCGCTTCTTCTTCAGATAAATTCTCCAAGTCATTTAAATTATAATATTTCCTCAAAATATTTAATTGAGTCAGATTGATTTTTTTTATATTGGGTTTAGCAATTGAATATTTAGAATTAACTTTAGGACAAATAAAATAGAAATAATCAAACAACTGTACTTCTTCTATACTAGAATGCTTATTCAAATATTTGTCTATTTCAACCATTTTTTTAAAATTAGGCTGTTCATACCATAACGGATGCTTAATCTGATTAAAAAAATAGTTAGAGATTTCCTCTCTTGTTAAATATTTAGAATAATTAGAATTTTGAAAATAAATCCATTTTAAAAAAGACTGCATATATTTTTTTAACAGCAATTCTTTTGAAACAAACGTTTGTGGCACATAACTTTCTTTTTTTAAAATAAGTTTCATAACTTCTCCTTTCTTAAATAATCGAATATTTAACTATTGAATTATATCATATAATATTTGTTTTGTTTATAATTATATGTTATTCTCTTCTAAAGAATTTTTATAATTAATAAAAGGAGGTATTTTATATTGTTTAATATTGCAGCATATGGTAGAAGTATAGCCAATGGACTAGAAAACAATCAAGATAGTGTACTGATTAAAGAAATAAATGATTTTGTGATATTAGTAGTTGCCGATGGAAATGGTGCTGACTCTGCCGGCATGATTAATACTGGTCTTTTAGCAAATAATCTCATGATAGATTATCTAACTAAAATAATTCATCAAATGTCTTCTATTAATGAAATTGCTAATCAATTAAATTTAGGCATGTACACTATTTCTAAGTGTTTTTTGTCTATAAATTCTATTGATGAAAAGTTTTCAAATGTCTACGCCTCACAGAGTCTTGTAATTATAAATAAAAACACATTAGACATGTGTTTTGCCAGCATAGGTAATACAGAAATACATCTCTTTAGAAGCGGGGAATTAAATAGAATGAACATTTTACAATCTAAGGCCTATGAAATGTTAATAAATAAATCATTATTATTATCTGATTTTTATAATTGCCCAGAGAGAGGAATATTAACTAGTGCATATGGAGTATTTGAATCTATCAATGTTGACTTGCGTATCGGTAAATTTAATCCTAATGATATTATTATTTTAACAACCGATGGAATTTTTACTTCATTAAATCCAAATGATTTAATAAAATTACTAGGTCAGGGGGAATCTCCAACACCTCAAAGCGGTGTAGAAAATATTCTATCTCATATTAGTAATAAGAACAATAAACTAGATAATGCAGGTATGATATGCGCATATATAGAGGAAATATAATATTTATAACTTTATACTTGCATAATGTATATTATATGTTATAATTCGCTCAGTTATTGACCATCGTTTATTTAAACATACTTGAGAAATGATAATATTCAAGCAAAAGGTAAATATGGACCTTAACTACAAATCACTCAGAATAGTTCTGAGAATACAATAAAATTTTGGAGGTAAAAAAGAATATGAAAGGAGCTGACAATATTGTAGAAATGAAAATTGGTTCTGGAGCCAAAAATGGAGAAAAAATCCGAGGATATGCCCCTCGATGCGGGAAATCTCTTTGTGAGTTATTAAAACAAAATGGAGAAATTAACATTAAAAGTATGGGTGGTGCAGCAACAAATAATGCTGTTAAAGCAATTGCTCATGCCCAAAATTTATTAGAAGAAGAAAATTTAGGCTTAATCGCAGATTCTTTTGTTTTTAAAACTGAACATATGATTCGTGAAGATGGCGCTGAAGTTGATGGAGTTCTTCTTCAAATTCATACTAAATTAGTAGCATAGTGGAAAAAGTAGATAATTGGGGAAATATTAAATTTATATGTTCCTGTGGCGGTGATGGTCAAAGCGACCATCACTTCGTTTTAGAAAAAAAGGGGGGACTGATTTATTACAAATGCAAAAACCCAAATTGTTTAATATCCTTTCCTGCTGATATCCACCTAAAAAGTATAGAAAAATTTAATAACTATTTAGAAATTAAAGGCAATCCAAACCAATTTGTCTCATATTTCAAAAATAAAGGTGAATCACTAAAAGTAACGTATAAAAAAACAAAAAATATTACACCAAATTATCAAACACATTATTTAATGATTTCAAGAGTAAATAAGCGATAATAGCTTATTTACTTTTTTAGATATAATATTATATAAATTTTAGACTATGTTACTGGTATTGATAAAAAAAAGTTGTTTTTTATTAAAATTTATGCAATAATGTATGTGTCGAAAATATTTATGGAGAATTTTTATTCCCAATTATCAAAAATAAAGAACTACCATTTGTTATGCATAGTATTTTTATGTATATTTGTTTCAGTGTACTTGAATTTATTAATTAGATGTTATATAATTTTATTGTACAGAAAACTTAATATTAGTTATAAGAACCTTTATTAGAAGAATTGACTGTGGCGTATTATAAGCACCCGATGTGCGCAACAGGTGTCAGTTCTTACTCACCATTGATTTGATAATTGTATTTTCGACAAAACTACAATTATACGCATGGTTGATTTTTCTAATAAAGGTTTTTATTTTATCATTTCTTACTTAGAGTGAGTGGCATCACTAAGATAAATAGATGTGGCAGTCTGTTTATTAAAATAATAAAAAATGGTAAAAAAAATACCTCTTTGGCGAGAGGTTTTGAAAACTGATTATCTAAACTGGCAATTTAGATGTTTTTATACTGCCCTTGGCGGGGCTTATCTATTTACATGAATAGAATACAATTTTTATGTGTTTTTGTCAACCCATTTTGACATCTTTTTATGGTTTTTTTCTAAACACAAATTGTAATTCATATAAATAAATCCCTCGTCTTGATTTTGAAAGAAGGAGGGATTTTTTTATGGAGAATCGAAATAATAAACAATATTTTATACAAAACGATAAGCTAAAAATAGACTCTTTTCTACAAATCCCTAAACTTCTTTTTAAAATTCCTAAATATAAAAAATTGTCACTTACAGGACGTATAATGTATTCATTATATTTAAATCGATATAATGATACCAAATACAGAGATTCAGAAGGACCATACATAATTTTTGGTGATGCAGAATTACAGGAATTTTTAGGAATAAGCCGTGCCACTTGTATTCGCAATAAAAAAGAGTTGGTTAATTTAAACTTAATAAAAATAAAAAAAACAACAGGCTATAATAAAATATATCTAATGAATTATAGAAACCCAGATAACAATGAATTTTACACTGAAGAAGATTTAGATAGTTATGCATTTTATAGATTTCCAAGGGTTTTCTTTGATGAGCAATTTGACGAACTTACATTGAATGCAAAATTTCTATATACATATTATTTTGACTGGATGTGTTTGAGCCAGATGAATTATATTATTGATGATTATGACCGTATCTATTTCAGGGAGAGTAATAAAGACCAGGAAGCAAACTTATTATTAAATAATACGACTATTATTGCTGCAAAGAAAATGTTACAAGCAAGTGACCTTTTAATCGAATATAGAAATTTTGGTAAAGAAAAAAATTATTATCTTTTAAAACTGGATAATTATAATCAAGACCAATTGATTAGATATAATTTATTAGATAAAAAAGAGCAATCAAATTTCTTGAAAAATATACAGTCTTTAAATAGCAGTGTAATAACTACACCAAAACAATCTATAAAAAAACTTAGAAGAGCTAATAATATTAAAGTAAAAGAAATTATTGAAATGTTAGCAAACTATGGTTTCAGCGTATCACCGCGTACGTATAATCGCTACGAAGATGGAACGAGAAGATTCCCAAAAGAAATATATAATCTTGTTTTGGATTATTTGCAACAAGACAGTTTATCAGCAGATGATGTATCAAAATTTATAAAAAACGAAAAAAAGACCACTAATATTGAAATTTGCAACATGAAAAACATTAAAAGAGACCATATAAATCTAAATTTGAAACATGATAAATTGCAAATTGACACACAAAGATTGGAATTTGATTCTATAAACGATAAAAATGATACTAACTATAATCATGATACGCAACATACTTTAATTGAAGAAAGTAATACTGTAGAAAAATTATCTGATACAAACATTATTAATACTAAAAGACAAACTAATAATAATTATACTGATACTAAAATTAATTCTTTAATTAAAGATAATGAAAAAATGAACAGAATCATTAATAGTATATTATTATCCATTGAAAATATGCATAATAAAACAAACAGGCAGATGATTCAAACTTGCTTAAAAAGACTTTCCAGTTTTAAAACCTATACTATTAAAAAAGTTACATATGATTATACTTCTATAACTAATATGCTATCTATTTTACTCACATATCGTGATGAGGAATTAATAGAATATTTTGATTTATTAATAACAAGAATAAAAAATTCCGGATATAAATTTAAATCACCCGACAATATTATTAACTGTTTTCTGACTTTTATGCTTAATGATTTACTTCAAGGTAAAGAGAAAGTCGACGAATATATTATTGAAGCGTCTTGGGCTAAAGGATTTATATCACATGCATATGATGGTGCTGAAGAACGTACTATCCCTGTTAGCAACTATAAATGGTGGGAACAATAATTTATTTCTTGATGAAACGAAAAATCTTTATATAATATGCTCATATTTTTTAAATATTTAATATGGAGGCTTTTTATGAAATTTCATGGTTTACCTTTTGTTTCCACTCATAATGTTGTTTATGTTGTTATTATTTTAGGCGCTATAGGATTTTATTTTTTATCAAAAGGGATTTCTCAACTCGGAAAAGAATTACAGGTTGAAGTTGGTAGAACAAATGTTATATATTCTGTTATACTATTATTAATGGATGCAGCAATTTTTTATTTTTATTACTTATGAAAATAGCTAAATTTAATTTTATATGATATAATTCGATAGTCAAATATACGATTATGGAAGGAGATACTATGAAATTAAATTTAAAACCATCTAAAGAAACTAAAATAGTTGCTAACGAACAAATTAAAAACAAGGAAGTGACAGAAAAAAAAGGATTCACCAAATTATATAAGTATACAACAAACAAAAATATTATTGAATTTTCAGATAAAGGATTTTTTCTTGAAAACCGTAATTCAAATGGTGATTTAAATGGATTGAACTGTAAGGTATCAATTCAATTTTCTGAATTTGATAAACAATTTCATCAAACCAAATATTGTCCTTTTTTTATTGATTCAGTATTATGGAAAGGACTTAATTCAATGTTTAAATCAGGTGCTTTTTTTAAAAAATTAGAAGAATCCCAAAAAACTAATAAACCAGCCTTTATTTTTCAAGGCGGTGGCGTTTATGAAGGAAAAATTTATGCTAGAACATTACAAATAAGCGCTAGTAAAATGAAAGATTCTTGTTGTTTAATTCTTTGGTATGGTGAAGGAACAAAGTCAAAAACTGGCGGATATGTTTTTAAGGAAAATGCTTCAAGAAGTAATATGACTATCCCAATTAGTTTATTGGAATTTGGAGGAATTTTAGAAGATATTTCTAATAGAATTCCACTTGATGTTAAAGCTGATTAATTTGTAAAGGAGATTTATATGGACATTAATAAAATAAAAAAATTTTTAATAAACAATAAAGTAAAAGTTGCCATTACTTGTCTTGTTATTGTTTTTGTGATTACCTCAATCACTTACTATTTTTATTCTTCGAATACAGTTTCATTATTAAAATTAAAAAAGATGGACTTTATTTTTGAACTTGGTGAAAAAATAAATAAATCCCCAGAATTTTATTTAGATACTTCTAAATTGAAGGAAGATGAAAAAGAAAAATTATTGAATAAAACTACTGTAAAATTACCTCAAAAATATGACAAACTCGGTAAATACGAAGTGCTCTTATCTTATAAAAATGATAGTGTAAAAGCTAAGGTAGAAATTGTAGATACTATCCCTCCAGTTTTTGAAACTGTTGATAATATGACTGTTCCATTAGGGACACAATATACTGATGAACAACTGAAAGAAATGTTTAAGGTTTCCGATGCAGATGAATATGAATTAAAAATTGATAATGGCGGTTATAATGCCAACGCAGAAGGAGTATACACTATAACAGCTGAAGCAAAAGATAAAACTGGGAATAGCACTAAATATTCATTTACAATTACTGTAACAGCAGCAGTAACAGAAATTCAATATACTGAAAATACTACACAAGCGGAATCCACTGTAACTGAAACAAAAAAAACCACTAATTCTGATAAAACAAATTCTGAAAGTACGTCAAGCAATAGTAGTCATAATAATTCTACTTCAGGAAGTAACAATAACAACAATCCAGCCAATGGCGGAAATAACAATAATTCAAACACCGACAACAGTGGAATTGTTTATGTTAAAAGTGTTTCAATTTCTGGAAATACTACTGGAAATGTTTCTAATAATTTAAATTTTAATGCAACTGTTAATCCAAACAATGCTTCTAATATTGGATACGGAAGTTATAAATGGACGACAAATTCAGGAAATTTAAAAATTGTTGCAGGCCAAGGATTAGCAAATGTTATAGTTACTAGTGATGTAGCAGGAACTTATACACTTACATGTACTGTAAATGGAGTATCTAACTCAATTAACGTGACTTTTAAAACTGTTGAAGTATCCCAAGATGTTGATTTTAATAAAGTTAAAGTAAAAATAAAAACTCCATCTGGCGGAGAAATAGTGAAGTCAGTGAAAGAGTTAAATTTTCAACAAAATGGAAAGGAAGCTACCGCAAGTATTACTGTGGGCAACAATTATGGATTAGTATGGAACAATCCAGGAGATAATGCTATTATAGCAGCAGGATTATGGTTTACTGCTGATGAATCTATGTGGTACGTTCAAACTCCAGGTCCAGAATCTTATCATACAACATTCTCAGGAAGCCACACAGTAAGATATAAATCTTATAATGGTTACTCGCTTTCAATAACTTATAATGTAGGTTCGGTTAATGTTACACATGAAGAAATGATTAAAATTTTATATGGATAGAAAAAAGTGGGTTAAATTCCCCACTTTTTTGCTGTATTTTTTTACATAAGATATATTATGCGAAGTTGTAAGTGTATTGGTGCGATTAACATTAAAACAAGCCTTAATTGGTTCAATCTTAATAACACGGACATAAGGAATATAATGCAAAACAAATAAAGCAAAATCTATAATCAATATTACGTAAACCTGTCATATCATAATGCAAATAACTAATAATACTAATTCCAAACCCCCACAAAATAATAATTAAAAGTGTAACTAAATTATATTATTTAACATTTTTCTTTTTCCTCATTAAGAATCTTATTATAATCTTAGATTATCGCAAATGTATAAAAATCTATTACTTGGTATTTTGGTGTTTCTTTCTATCTCATAAATACTTACGTATGCAAGAACTTTTCCGTTTTGAGACATAAATATACCTTGCTCAATAAATTCCTTACAATTTAATATATTTTTATTTGATTCTTCTATGTTTAATTCAAAGTTATCATATACATCCCCTTCCTTGAATAGATAATCTCCATTGTCATGAATATTACATTCTCTTAAAATTTTAAAGAATTCAAGTTTTTCATAGGTCTTTTCAAGGTAGGATAAAGTATCATACCAGTCATATGATTGTATTTTACTAGTTTCTTCAGGAGTCAATTCTATAAATTCTTGCGACAAGTAAAACTTTCCAAAATTTTCCCATGGAGAATCCCCTCTTATAAATAATTCAGCTATAAACATTTTTTTACCTCCAAATTAAGCTATCGAATTTTAATACCGAAAAAAAATAAAGTCAATAAAAAGAAAAAATTTAAGAAAAAGGTATTGCATTATTTTAAAGAGAGTATTATTATACTGCCAACAAAATAAGCGATTAAAAGAGAATTTATGCGAGAAACTATAGTCTTTTCTTCCATGGATTCTCTTTTTTTTGCGGGAAAGAAAGAGGAAGAAAAAATGAATAACAATGAAAAACTATTAAAAATGTCTGGTATTTATAATCAGATAAAAAATTTAAAAGGAGTTAGAACAAACTTAGAGTGTTCTAATATTCCAGGACAACATCACAATGTTGCAAAAAATATTGCTTCTATTGAAAGACAAATGGAGTCTCTTGAAAAGCAGTATGATAAATTATTAATGAGCCTAAAATAAAGGCTCATTTTTTTTATAACATTTATTAAGTTTTAATCATTTGTTGATAAAATTGTTAGTAACAAATGACATGCTTCTCTATTTCCTCAATTATTTCGAATGCTATATTGTCTATGTTTAAAGTATAAATAGAATTCAATCTAGGATTAAATATTCCTAATTTTTTAATATTTTTATATATTTCTTGTCCAGAATGCTGCCCCATAATCCAATACATTAGTAATTGTAAAGTATGCTTGTTTGTTAATTTTGATTTACTTACTTTAAAATCCCAAATAGTGTCAGCAGTTAAATAATCGCCGTCACCTGTATTGACTGTTTCTGTGTATCCATTTGGTTCAAAAGTAAATCCATCTTGTTTAATAGGACCAAATTCATTCCAAAATTTAATACTTCTTTCAACCATTATTCTAATATTTTGAATTGTTTCTGTATCTGGATTTGTTTCATTAACACCTTTTGCCATCATTGCTCCCATAGGATTTCTATACCATACATCGTATGTTACCATTTTACACGCATTAACAATAGATTTATCGTCTAAACCTGTAATATCTGATAATAACTTTTGGGCAGTTTTTAAAGCGGATTTTTGGTTAAAAATTTCTTCAGCAACCTTTGCTCCCATACAAGATATTTTAAAAGCTTCCATAATATCAGTTCCCATAATAAATCTAGTTAAATAATCAACAGCCATACCTATTACAGAAGCATGAATATTTTCCTGTTCATTTAAGATTTTTCCATCATCTATTTTTTGTAGTTTAAATTGTGAAGGTTTTATATAACCTCCACGTGGTTGTTTGATTTTTTTTATTCTTTGTGTTACAGAACTCATATAATTTCTTCTTGATACATAATTGACTATTTGACTACCAATTATACAATTATATATTTTTTCCTTTCTTTAAATTTATTTCATTTTTTGCTGGAAAAATGAAATAATTATTCTATAAATATCACTATACTTTTACATCATTGTGTCTTTTCTCTATATAAGCTAATATAATGTATAAAAATCAAAAAATATTTGTTATAAACAGTACATAAATTTTTATGTAATCAATTAGATTGGTATATTCAAAAATTCCTTATAACAGATACTCTTGATTTTATAATATTATAAATAAAAGGTGGTTACAATAAAGTATCCACCTTTTATATTATTTAGTTTTTAGACCATGCAATAAAATTGGATATAATTTTGGATTAATTTGTTTATATTTAGATAAATCTTCAAATTGTTTAGGATTTAGGTTATTCTCTTTGTTTTCGATATCACTTTGATATTGTGATTCACAATCAAATGGTGTAATTACAAATGAATCAATAAATTCTAGTCCAAAGGTATTGGAATAAAATCCTAAAATATAGTTATTCTTAATATCATCTTCTGTAAAATTTGCGACAATAGAATTTGGATGGTTGTGTACTATGGCATATTTATTAATACCTTTTTTTATTAAGTATTTAAATATATCTTGAATAGAAATACCAACAGAACATTCTGTTCCAACAAATTTATGAATATCTATAACTTGTTCGTTGTTAAGTTCAATAATGCATAAAGATTCCCTATTTTCATTTGTAATTGCTTTGAATATAGGAAATTTTTCTAAAACAAAATCATAATTAGGTAGGACAAATTTATGCTTTTTACATTTACTGATATTGAAAGCATCTTCAACTGTTTGTAAAATTGAATTTTCTTCTTCCTCTTCATGCAGTTTTAGTTCATCTTTAGTCATAAAAAGTGAGTAATCGATATTAAATTGCTTTTTGAATTCTTCATTAGAAATTTTTAAATTATTGTATAAAACTTGTTTATGTTTATTAGAGTATAATTCTATATTTTCATTAGTTAAATCTATATACATATGTGGCTCCTTCTTATAGTCGTATAATTTATATTATAGAATATAACATGCAAAAAATAAAAAGTAAATAACAAAAAAACAATTGACAAATGTATAATATGTGATATATTTCGCATGTAATTGTTAAACGAATAATAGTTATGGGACATAGCAATTACAAGGATTTTGACACGAGCCTTATACTATCGTTAATTCATTCATGGGAATGATTGATAGTGAAAGTCTTATAGAAACAGATTAGTCTTATATGCTTTCGAGTATATTTGGAAGTCTATGTATATGAGAACCCAACGTACTTTAGCCGTTGGAGTGTCAGTTTAAAAATATAATAATTATAATAATTGTGCGAATCTTCCTCCCTCCCCTTAAAAGCGTGCCATTATAAATCCCATAACACTTTGTACTTTTTATTTATCACCCTCCCCCTTTAGTGTTTCTTCCAAAATTGGAAGAAACTTTTTTTTAATTTTTATTTAAAAATAAATTATATATGCTATAATTCGATAGCTAAATATTCGATTATAAAAGAAAGGATGATTTATTATGAAGTATGAATTCGAAAAAATGATTATGGGAAAAGGAAGAAAAAACTTACGAATTCCTGATACTGCCTTTTCAAAAGGAGAAATTTCAACTCAATTTTATAGTAGAAAAAATAATTCTACAACATTAAAAAAGAGTGTGTTGAGCGATAAAATTGTCAATGCAATTGTGTCTGCTCAAAAACTTGATTTTAATATTTTCTTTGGTCAAAAAGATGGATTGGATGTATTTATTGGTGCTTTTGATAATGCTTCTGTTCCGGGAAGTAATTATATTATTATGTTTTCAGATAGAAAAAAGATTACTAAGATAGCAGCTACAAATATTAATAGTCATTATTTATATACAATGCTACTTGCTTATAATCTATATTATAAAGATAAAGAAGCTATTAAATATTATAGTGAAATTGATACAACTACTGGAATGATTGATTCTGACCAACAAAAGCAACTTTTTATTTTAAATGACAATATTTATTGGACTGCAAAAGAGTTAGATGGAATCAATGTTTTGGATAGTAATACAGCTAAAGATGATATCATTGAAATCATTAATGAAGTTGTTCCTCACTTAACATCAAATATTACTTCATTGTTGAATGAAAATATGGTAGTGATTACATCTTCTTTAAAGGTAAATATTGATAGAGATATTCCTTTATATGAGGTTCCAGTAATAGTTTCTAAAAGAAAAAATTCGTCTGAATATAAAAAAGAAGTATTAAATAAAAATTATTTCATCTATAAAGATGAAAAAGAACTAGCAGGTTTACCAGAAGAACTTGTTATTAGGTATAAATCTGGACAAGAAGCATTCGAAAAATATGCTTCAACAATGGACGATGATATTTTTCCATTAGTAAAAGCACTGACAAAAATGAATGTTATTTGTTTAACAGGTGAAGCTGGCGGTGGAAAAACTACAATTGCAAGTGCAATTGCGGGTTGTTTAGGATTACCATTAATTACGATTAACGGCAACAATGATACAGACTATGCTTCAATGATTTTAGATTATGGTGCTAAAAATGGAACTACTTTTGCAATTGAAAAGCCGGCACTACTTGCCTATATTCATGGCGGTGTTGTTGTGATTGATGAAATAACTCGTATTAAGGGAGAAATGTCTACAGCATTAAATGCAATGCTTGATACTCGGCAATATTACGATGCACCAAATGGTATTCAGTATAAGAAAAATCCTAATTTTAAAGTTATTTGTACAATGAATCAAGGCGCTGGATATTCAACAGAAGAGTTAGATACATCTCTTATTGATAGATTTAATATTGTTAAATATATTCAGGACCCTAAAAAAGAATTAGCAATTGAAATTATTTCAAATAGTACTGGGTATACAAATAAAGATATTATTAATAAAATGTGGGATGTTAAAACTTTAATTGATGAAAAAGCACGTGAGGAAGAAGCAATTTCTCGGACTTCATTGCGTGGAGTTATTGACTGGATTAATCAATCATTTATTACTGGCGAATTTGTTGAATCTGCAATAAATACAATTATTGGAAAGTTAATCTTAAAAGACTCAAGCATATATTCACAAAATATCGATTATTTAATGAATGACTGTGACAATGAACTTGTAGCTTACGCAGTTTCGGAAATTAAAGATATGTTTGAGGATGAGGACTGTTTAGATACTGATTTTGATTAAAGACAGGGTTAATTTCCCTGTTTTTATTTAAAATAAATGAAAGGATGTAGAAATAAATGGATATAAAAAATTTTGTGTCAAATATAAAAAATGAAAATAGAATTCCTAGAATTATTAGAAGAATTGCAGGTAAGCATATTTCTTTAAAGTATGACCCAAACACGTCATCAAATTATTGTACGGAAATTGATGGTAATTATTTTATTAATTTAGGATTACTTCTTGCTATGGATGAAGAAACAATTAAAAGTGTTATATCAAGTCAAAATTTCCCAGATATAACGTATGACGATACTTTAATTAGAATTATTGGTGCAGCATCTCACGAAGCATCCCATGTAAGATTTACAGATTTTAATGTTTTAGTAAAACATAGTCAAGAAGTTATGAAAGCAAAAAATAATGTTAAAGAAATTGCAGGAGAATGGCTTAAAACTAAGGATGATTCCTTATTTGATGAAATCAAGCAAGAAACTTATAATTATTTATACGGTATGTTTTTAACTCAGATGTTTAACTCACTTGAGGATGCTTCAATTGAAGATTCATGTTTAAGAAATTATGGAAGAATTCCTTTTGTTTCTTCAGGCATTAATATGCTGAGAAATTTAATAACTGATAATGAGGATGAATATATTTTAAAGAATTTTAATGAGAAGGAAAAATATACTAAAAGTTACATTGAGACTGTAATTACAGAAATCAGACATATGGCAGTTGCGGGATATAGAAATTATCCGTGTAGGTATACCGGTTTGGCTAATTATACTGCTGATGAATTTGAAGAAATGAATTATTTAGCATTATATGCGAGATTTAATGCTAAGAATTCTTCGGAAGTTTTTAGTGCGTCTAAAGTCGCAATGAAATTTATCGAAAATGAAATTAAGAATGTAGCTAATGAATATGCTAATAAATATATTGATGAATTAAAAAATGAGACTGATGGCGATGCAGCTAATGATATAACAAATGATTTTTCTAGTGAAGAAAACGATTTTGCAATTGCTAAAAAAATGGCTAATGCATCTACTGGTACTCCCCCACAAAAAACCCCAGAATTTACACTTGAAATTCCTGATAATCTTCAAGAACAAATTGATAATGCCAGTAAAGAAACAAATAACAATACTTTGAATTCTGCGGGAGGCAAAAAAACGAATAATAACAAAAAACAGGAAAAAGCCTTTGATAATTCACAGGACTCGAATAGCGAAGAAGAAAATGAAGCTTCTAATGACAATAAACAGGAAAAAACATCTTTAGAAGATTACAAAAAAAACATAGCTCCAATACTAGATAAACAAGCAAAAAGTGAGTTAAGTAAATCTTATAAGGAATTAAATAAAAAAAAGCTTAGTGCACAACAAAAGAACTTAGCTTTATCGATTAATGATAAAGGACACACGCCAGACCTAAATGAAACTGATAAAAAATGTTTATCCGACATGCATAAAGGGGTTAAAATTCGTTATTTTTCACCAGATGAAATATACGCCACTATGACTAATACCGAGCATTTATATGAGGATATTACTCCATATAAAAAACTTGCTCGAAAATTTTCTAAGGATATGAAAAGATTACTTTTTAGAGACTCCAGAATAAAAAAAATTCCTAATTTAAATAGGGGTAAAATTGATAAAAGAAATTTACATCGTATCATTATAGACGATAATTGCTTTTATAATAAGATTGACGGTAAAGCACACAAAGCTCGTTTCTGTATATTGGTTGACCAATCTGGTTCAATGGGTGGTTCTAAATCAAAAAATGCGTACTATGCTTCTGTAATGCTGGCTGAAGCCTGTAAAATCACATCAATTCCACTTGCAGTATACGGACATAATAACACTTCTAATGTTCTTTTATATCATTATTTGGATTATAAGAAACATAGTAAAAAATATTATGATAATCTAGTCAATATTGTGAAAAATGGTGGAGACAATCATGACTCAATTCCAATTTTTTACTGTTTAAAAGACTTAGTAAAAAATAGAAAGCATGATGAAAAATTGATATTTATTGTTATTTCTGATGGAGCACCTGCAGGGAATAATGGCTATCAAGGACAATGTGCCTTCGATGATATAAGGAACATATATAAAACTTTTGAAAATTTTTATGGTGTTGAAACAATAGGAGTCGGAATTGGCTCTGATATTGGACATATTCCTCAAATTTATGAGAATCATTGTCTTGTTCCTAATGTAGAAGAACTACCAATAGAATTATTAAAAATATTTAAAAGAACTTTGCAAAAATAGAAGTTTTTCTTGAACCCTTAAAGTCGGACAACTTTAAGGGTTTGTTATATTTTAATTTCTATTTTATAAGTGCTGAATATTCATAAAACAAATAATATATGTTATAATTAAATAGCTCAATATACGATTAGAAAGGAGAGTTTTTTTATGAATCTAGAGGAAGTATTAAAAAAACTAAGTGCAACTCTATTGGGAGATTATTACACTCTTATATGCCCCAAATGTGGAAAAAAAGAAGCTTTTTTATATCTTGATGATTTATATAAATATAAGCAGGATTCGACTCATAAAGTTGCAATAAGATGTAACCGTCTAAATAAGTGTGGAGAAATCACTTATTTAAATGATTTGTTAGATTTCACAGAAAAAAAAGAATTAAACTTACCAACCCCAAAATCAAGTATTCAAATAAATAATCGTGGAATAGAGCTGATAGAAAGATTTATTAACTATTCATTATTTTCTATAAACTGTAATTATAAAGACTTTGATTTTGATATTCGAGGCATCTCTAATGAAACGCTCAAAAATAATGGTATCTTTTACTATTCTAAGAAATTTGAATCCATTGTTGATTCGAACTTGGGGAAAAAGTGTTTTTCTGACAAATACAGGATAAAAGAATACAAAAACAGAGATATTTTTATTCCAATATTAAATTATGAAAATAAGGTTGAAAGAATACTATTAAGAAGCAAAGAACAAGGAGAACAAAAGAAAAAAGAAATTCAGCTAAAATTAAAAGACAGAAGTATAGAAATTTGGAATATTAAAGCGCTAATCAATAAAGAAAAATATGTTTTTATCACTGAGGGAGTTTATGATGCTTTAAGTATCAAAGATGTAGACCCTAATGTGGATGCATTGTCGCTACCTGGTGTTAGAAAATATAAAAAACTAGTAAAAGAGATAGATAAAAATATTGAAAAATGTAAAAATAAAATTTTTATTATCGCAACAGATAATGATAAAGCTGGTCATGAATATGCAAAAAAACTCGAAATGGAATTAAAAAATAGAAATTTAAGAGTAAGCATCTTAGACTTACGACAATATAAAGATGTGAATGATTTTCTTCAAAAGAATAGATTATCATTGATTTTGTCAATAAAAAAAGCGAAAGGAAAATAACTATGGACTATAATTTATATTTAACCGAAAAAGCAAAAAAAACAATTAAACAATTAGATGAATGTTTATATGAAGTTTATCAAAATCCAAATAAATATATTAATTGGGTGAAGCAAGGTTTAAAATTTAAAAAGTATAGTGCAAACAACCAAAGTCTAATATATTATAGATTTCCAAATGCAAAATATGTTGCTAATTATAAAAAATGGCAAGAACTTGGATTCCAAGTCAATAAAAATGAAAAAAGCATAAGCTTATTAAGACCAAATAATATAAAAGGCTTTTACGATAAAGATGGAAAATTTATTACATTAAAAAAAGCTACACTAGAACAACAAAAAGAAATAAAAAAAGGCAACATCAAAACAACATATAAAATGTGTGGTTTTGGTGTTTTTAGCGTTTTTGACATATCTCAAACTAATGCCACTGAAAGCGACCTCTCAAAACTGATGCAGGAGCAAATAAATATAGTTGTGGATGAAACAAAATTATTGTGTAAGTTGGCAAATATTTTTGAATACGATGTCTCGGATGATTTGAACTATAATTTTATTCATTTAAAGGAAAAAACCTATGAATATATCAATCAAAATATAAACTATACTCCTTATGAGAAAGCATTAATTTGTAATGCTATGGTCTATTCACTGTTTAGTACAGTTAACAAGTATACGAAAGAAATTGAGATGCTTGTTATAAATGATATTACTACTTTAGATAGTTTAGTTAATATGTCAAATATAGAATTAGGAAAGATAATTAAAGATAGAATTAAAGTTTTTTTGGATGAAGTAATCCCCTATTTAGATTAATTATAAGGAGGCAAGAAAGGTATGTTTACACATTTAAATATAAAAACAGAATATTCAATGCTGAATAGTATTGCAAAGATTGATGGACTTATAGAAAAGGCAAAGCGTAATAATATGAAAGCATTAGCAATCACAGATATAAACAATATGCATATTGTTTATAATTTTGAAGAAAAATGCAAAAAAGCGGGGTTAAAACCAATTCTGGGTGTTACTCTAGTAGTAAAATATGATAACAACTATAAACTTCTTGGTTTATTGGCAAAAAATGAGCAAGGATATAAAAAGATAACAAAGATTGTTACAGAAACTAATGTAGGTGAAAAGTCATTTCCGTATATAGAATTTAATAATCTAAAAAAAATAAAAAGTAATGATATATACTGTATGACCGGAGGAGTAAGTGGACAATTGAATTCATTAGTATCATCTGGTTTTTTTTATGATGCTGATAAATTATTAGATGAATATACAAATATATTTGGGAAAAACAATGTCATTATTGAAATAAGCTTACATGGAATCCAGTCTGAAAAGGATTTTATTAATTCCAATTGGCTGCAATCAAAAATTTTTAATGAAGGATATATGTATGTTGCAACAAATGATATATATTATTTAAACAAAGAACATGCACTTCATCGCTCTATTGGTTTATCAATGAATCCAAATCCTGATGGTATTGATGAATATTCTAATTATGTAGATTATAATTCAGAATTTTATTTTAAAACGGAAAAAGAAATGGAAAAGGTATTTTCTGCGTATTTACATAAATATCCAGACTTATTAACAAACTCTGAAAAAATTGTGAAACAATGTAATGCACAAGTTCCGATTGAACGTGCCCTACCAGAGTTTCCGCTTCCTAATGGTTTTTCTTCTGAACAATATCTATACAAACTTGTATGGGAAGGCTTTAAAGAAAAATTTCCTAATGAATCTGCAATTGATAATAGATTCACATTAGAAGATTACAAAGAACGATTAGAACATGAGTTTGATACAATTGTAAAAATGGGATTTGTTGATTATTTTCTTATTGTACAAGATTTTATTAACTGGTCTAAGGATATAGAAGTATATAAGCATCCAGAGGTCTATTTCCCACATATAGAGCTATCCAAGGTTTCAAAAATGTGTATTGAAAAAAATTTTGAAATTAAGGTTGGTCCAGGCCGAGGAAGTGCTGCAGGGTCCTTACTAGCTTATTGTTTAAAGATAACAAATTTGGACCCAATGAAATATGATTTATTATTTGAACGTTTCTTAAATCCTGAACGAGTTAGTATGCCAGATGTGGACATAGATTTTTCAAACCGAGATAGAGAAAAAGTTGTTGAGTATGTGCAAAATAAATATGGCTATTCTCATGTTGCCCAAATTGTTACTTTTCAAAAACTTAAATTGAAATCCATTATTAAAAAGGTTGCAAAATCATATGGTATACCATATAGCAAAACTGATGAAATGACAAAAATGATTCCTGGGAAAATATGTGTTAGTACCGAAAAAGAGGATGGAACGATTGAAATAGTGGAAAAGGAACCTGAATTGTTATGTGAAATTGAAAATATTGATTATTTTTCTAACTTAATCAATAAAGATGATGATATAAAACTTGTTTTTAAGATGGGAAAAGTATTAGAAGGATTAACTTCTACAACAGGAAAACATGCTGCAGGAGTAATTATAGGGCGACAACCGTTACAGAGTTATCTTCCCCTAATGGAAGTTGACGGTGTTCTAGTAACACAGTTTGAAAAAAAAGCATCTGAATCTATAGGATTACTGAAAATGGATTTTCTTGGATTACAGACCTTAGATATTATTCAAGAGACAGAGGAACTTGTTAAAGAAAATTATAATCAAATAATTCATATTAATGATATCTCTATAGAGGATGAAAAAACGTTTGAGATTTTTCAAAAAGGAAATACTGGTAGAGTCTTTCAATTCGAAGGGGCTGGCATGAAAAACTTATTAAAACAAATGCACCCCACTTCTCTTGAACACTTAAATGCAGCTTGTGCTTTATATAGACCGGGACCAATGGATTATATCCCAAACTATATTGAAGGAAGAAAATTTCCAAATAAAATTGATTATCCTCATGAGCTTTTTAAGGAAGTTGCTGAAGAAACATTTGGTATTCTTGTCTATCAGGAACAAATTATGCAATTAGTACAAAAAATGGCCGGTTTTTCACTTGGAGAGGCAGATATTTTACGAAGAGGAATAAGTAAAAAAGAAAAAGATTATCTTGATAAAGCACGAAAACAATTTGTTGATGGATGTAAAAAAATAAATGTTGCAGAAGAAACCAGTAGTAAAATTTATGATACAATAGAATTGTTTGCAGAGTATGGTTTTAATAAGTCACATTCATGTGCCTATAGCTATGTCTCATATCAGACTGGCTGGTTGAAAGCTCATTTTCCAGAAGCTTTTATGGCCGCCAATTTAACTGTAGCAGCACAAAACAAAGATAAGGTAGCTGCAATTTTATCAGAGTGTAAAAAGATGCAAATAGAAGTATTGCCCCCAGATATTAATAAATCCGAAGATAAGTTCACACTTGAAAATAAAAATGGAAAAATGTGCATTCGTTTTGGTTTTAATGCCATTCAAGATGTTGGTGAACAATTTGCTAAGCAATGCTCGAGAAAAAACAAAAAGAGCTTAACATCATTTCAGGAATTTTTAAATGAATTAAATATTTCTCAATTAAGAAAAGATACTCTTACTTTTATGATTAATTCTGGAGCTTTTGATAATTATGGGACAAGACTGGCCTTAAATAAAGAACTTGAAAATTTATTAGAATATGAAAAAGCAAAAAAGAGAATAAATTTAGTAGGTTATAAATTTGTACTGTCATTACCTACAAATAATTATTTTGACGGATATGAATACCCTTTAGATAAATTAGTTTCAAATGAAAAAGAAGCAATACATTTTTCTCTAAGCGGACATATTTTAGATGGATATAGAAATTTATATCAAGAAAAAACGGCTATAGCCGATATAAAGATAGACCAAAGTTATTATGATAGTTATGTATCGGTTTTAGGAATTATTAAAAATATTAAACAAATAACAACAAAAAAAGGTAGCCAAATGGCATTCTTATCTCTTGAAGACGAGACAGGTGAGTTAGAGGGAGTTATTTTCCCAAAAGACTTTGAAAAAATAAAAAATAATTATTTGAAATTTGTGAATTTGCCAGTAATTTTTGATGGAAAGCTCCAATATGAAAATAAAGATGGAGAGGATAAGTTTTCATTAATAATATCAAGTATTAAAATTATAGATTCACCGACAAAAGTATATATACACAATAATTCTAATATAAATAAAGAATTTGTAGAGAAATTATCATCAAATAACGGTATAAGTGAAGTTATTGTGGTTGATACGCAAAGAACTAAAATCAGGATTTTGCCTTTCAAAATTAATCTTGAGAAATCAAAGGTTATTTTAAAAGAGTATAATATTGATTATATAATTGTTTAAAAGTGAGGCATTTTAATGCCTCTTATTTTTTTGAAAAAACGGATAAAATCATATAGACTTTGAATTAAAACTAAGCTATAATACGCGCGAATTAGTGATACCGCAATCATGAAATTCACACCGCATGACCGAAAATCTTAAAATGGAAATGCGGAACCCAAATTAAGATATTAGGTCGCAAATGCATTAAGTCTTCCCGCAAAAGACTTATATTTGGGAAGCAATTCACTCAAGGCTGGCACTGGTTAGTTATTTGTTTGGATTGCTTTCTTTTATGAGATTCTTTTTGAGGATACCATGAAGAACTTTCTAAGGCGTATCTTTCTTCGTTGTAAGTAAAAATATAACGACGATACAGCTGGTGAGTGGAAACATACTAGAAAACGTTTATAGAGAAATCTTATTTATAGTTCTGGTTATGGATATGATTACGAGTAGTCCAAAATTCCTAAGTGGAATGGAGGTTAAAACTGTTTATGTATCGGAGGTGTTCCGTGCATTATGCAAAGAAGTTGTTCTTTGTCGGTGGCTATGCCACAACCTTAAGGACGGTTGGTTCTTTTAGAAGAAGAGTAATTTTAGCTTCTTCTTCAACAGAGAGTTAAAACATAATTGTTTTTTTAATAAATATCTATGAATAATAAGTTATTTATTAGGGAGGTCAACAATTCTATTCTATATTAATATAGGGTTATTAATAAGTATTTTTCTAATTCTGTTCTGCATGAAAGATAAGCAGGAAAACTATGTAGAAACTATTAAAAAAAATATAAAATTTTTTTATATTCACATCATAGCAACAGCAATAGCATTGTGTTCTCCCAATAATGACTTATGGTTTTTAATATCAAGTGGAAGAGTAGTTCAAAAATTTGGTTTTATTAAAAAAGAGATGCTAACTTTCCATACAAATTTTGACATTATTGTACAGCAGTGGCCAGTTGCCCTGCTGTTTAGCTTTTTATATGATACATTTGGTATGTTGGGAGTCATTATAGTTGTATCTTTTGTTGCATGCATAATTGCTTTTTTGATTTTTAAAATTATTAATTTAATATGCCAAAACAAACAATTATCTATAGTGTACACAGCAATATTATTTGTATTTTTTTCTTTATTCATAACAACAAGACCTTATGTGTTTTCAACAGTTTTTTTACTGTTGTTTATATATGGTTTAGAGGCATATATTGCCACAAATAATAGAAAATATTTATATTTACTCCCTTTAGCCTCATTTGTTTTGATTAATTTTCATGCTTCGATATGGTTTATGTTATTTGTTTTGTTCTTGCCCTACTTAGTAGATATGATACAAATACCTTTTATTAAAACAAGGTATTACATACATGACAACTATAACAAGAAACCAGTTTTTATAGCAGTATTATTAATGTTTTTTATGGGGATTATAAATCCTTATGGAACAAAAGCAATGTTTTATGTTTTTAAATCATACGGAATACCTGAAATATCAAACTATGTAGGTGAAATGAAAGCATTATTTTATTCCCCATATGCTTGGAATTTTATAATAATTAGTTTTGTGTTAGTGGTTTTTGTGTTTTTTACAAGAGCTATTACTAAAACTAAAAATTTTAAATTAAGATATATTTATATGGTTTTGGGAACGTTCATTATGTTGTTGCTAAATCGTAGAAACCTAATATTCTTTATAATTGGTATAGTTTGCGAGCTAGGATATTGTTTAAAATCAATAAATTCTGTTGAAGTTTCTTCACGAAACTGTAAAAAAAATTATTTACTAAACTTTATTATTTATATTTTTATTTTTGTACATGGAGTTATGGGGGGAATATCGTATCATTCTTTATTAAATACAACTCCCGAGTATGAAAAAATATTTAATTATATAAAGCAATATCAAGAGTCCAATATCGTTTTATATACTGACTATAATACTGGTGGACATGCTGAGTTTTATGGATTCCACCCATTTATTGACCCACGTGCTGAAGTGTTTTTAAAAGCTAATAATAATTGCGAAGATGTATATATTGAATATATAAATTTGATAAGTAATAAATCAAGTTACGAAGATTTCATGAATAAATATAGATTTACACATCTAATAGTGGAAAATAACAATGATAAATATATGAAAAAACATTTAATACAAGATGAAAGATATGAGGCTGTTGTTGAAGATGATGGATATATATTATATCAAATAAAAAAATATTAAAATATCATGGAGAGAAAGGAATGATGACGAAAAAAATTGTAATTATTGGTGCTGGACCTGCGGGTTTGAGCGCTGCGTATAAGTTATTAGAAGCAAAAAAAGATTATAAAGTTGTAATTGTTGAGGAAGATAAACAAATTGGAGGAATCTCCAAAACAATAAACTATAAAGGAAATAGAATGGATTTAGGAGGACATAGATTCTTTTCAAAAAATCAGGAGGTAAATGATTTTTGGAATAAAATTCTTCCTATCCAAGGGGCTCCAGCAAGTGATGAAATTCTTATAAATAGGATTAAATATTATAAAAAAGGCCCAAATCCTGAAGATGAAGACAAGGTCTCGTTAATAAGAAGACGAGTTTCAAGAATTTACTATGATAAAAAGTTTTTCGATTATCCGATGTCCTTAAATTATAATACCATTAAAAATATGGGATTTAAGACAACCTTCAATGTCGGAATAGATTATTTAAAAACATGCGTATCAAAAAAAACAGAAAACAATCTTGAAAATTTTTATATCAATCGTTTTGGGGAAAAGCTATATTCAATGTTTTTTGAAGATTATACTGAAAAATTATGGGGACGGCATCCAACACAAATTGATGCAGAATGGGGTTCGCAACGAGTAAAAGGAATATCAGTTTTTGCCTTGTTAAAAAATATGTTAAACATAAATAAAGAAAAAGAAACATCCTTAATTGAGGAATTTATGTATCCAAAATATGGACCAGGACAAATGTGGGAGGAAGTTGCTCAAAAAATAACAGATATGGGTGGAGAAATTTATCTTAACTGCAAAGTAGAAAAAATTATAAAAGAGAATAACCGTATTTCTCGTTTAGAATGTAAATACTTGGGTCAGACAGTGGAATTAAAAGGAGATATTTTTATTAGCTCTATGCCTTTAAAAGATTTAATTGTTGATATGAGTAATATCCCTTTAGACGTTTTTCAGATAGCCGAACAACTACCCTATCGCGATTTTGTGACAATGGGAATTTTAGTAGATAAATTAAAAATTCAAAATAAAACCAAAATCAAAACAGTTAACAATATAATTCCTGATTGTTGGATATATGTCCAAGAACCTGATATCAAACTAGGAAGAATTCAAATTTTTAATAATTGGTCTCCTTATTTAGTCTCTGATAAAAATAAAATATGGATTGGATTGGAATATTTTTGTAATGAAAATGATGAATTTTGGTGTATGACCGAAAAGGAAATGCTGCAATTTGTTAGTAAGGAATTAATTAAGATGCAATTAATAGATTCAACAGATGATATTTTAGATTCCCATAGAGAAAAAGTTAAAAAGGCATATCCAGCATATTTTGATAGCTATGAACATATTGATAAAGTAATTGACTATATTAATAAAGTCGAAAACTTATATTGTATTGGTAGAAATGGACAACATCGATATAACAATATGGACCATTCTATGTTGACAGGATTCTATTGTGCTGAAGAAATCTTGAATAAAACAAATAATAAACAAAGAATTTGGGCAGTTAATACCGAAAAAGAGTATCATGAAACAAAATAATATAGAAAAATTCATTAAATATTGTTTGGTGGGCGGATGCTCAACAGTTATAGACTGGGGTACTTACGCCCTATTATACTTATGTTTAGGCATAAATTATTTACTTGCTACTACTTGTGGATTTATTATAGGGTTAATAACAAACTATGTTTTATCTAAGGAATTTGTTTTTACACAAGCATCTAAGTATAAACATGAATTTATAATTTATGGAATAATTGGATTGATTGGTTTGGTAATAACTGCTATTTTAATGATTATTTTTGTTGATTTAATTACTTTAAATGCCTTTTTGGCAAGAGCAATAACGACAATACTAGTTTTGTTTTGGAATTATTTAGCTAGAAAAATGCTATATTGAGATGCAAGGCATCTCTTTTTTTATGTTTTTTGCTTTTAAAATCAATTTATAGTATAATTTATCCTGTAAAATTGTACGAAGAAAGGAAGATGAAATATGGAAGAAAACAAGACTGTAGAGCTAGAAAAAAGACCTCGTGTTATTTCTGTCTTTTCAAGTAAAGGCGGTGTAGGTAAAACAACTACTTCTACTAATATAGCTTATAACCTATCACAATTTGGTTACAAGTGTTTAGTTATTGATTTTGACCCCCAAAACAATGCCAGTATCGCATTGAATGTAGACTACGGACAACTAGGAGAAATTGATGACCCAATTGATGGAACTCCTAATATTGGTTCTATTTTGTTCCCATATTTAGTCAAAGGGAGAACTAACACTTTCTCAGCATCTCATATTGCTAAAGTTATTCAACGTCCTACTTATGTAGTAAAAGAGATGCAAAAAGATGAAAATGGTAAAGTAATTTTTGGTAAGTGGGGAGAAGAACAAAAAGAATTTGGCTTTGATATTTTGCCCGCTATTGGTATGGATTTATCATTATGTGAGTTGTCTTTTACAATGGATACGGCTTTTATTAATCAACATTTACCCAATTCGCGTGCTTTATTAGCAAGTGTAGTAGATATAATTAAAAAAAGATTTGATTATGATTTTATTATTATTGACTGTTGTCCAAGTTTAGGAATACTTAATATGAACGCTTTAAATGCAAGTGATTATTTAATTATTCCGACTTCAATGGATTATTTTGCTATTAACGGTGTTAAACAAACCATTTCTCGACTAGAAGATATTAAAAAATTTACCCCAAATTTCAAAATTATTGGTGTTTTAAAGCAAATGTTCCAATCAAAACGTATGGTTGATACTGCTATTTCTGGCATATTAGAAAATGATTTTGACATTGATGACATTGGGTATATTTTTGAAACCCCTATTCCTGATTCAATTGAAGCAAGAAAATCTTCTATTGAAGGAAGATTATTATCACAAAAACCAAAAGATAAAGCTGCAATAGCATACCGAAAAGTTACGCAAGAACTACTAGAACGTATAGCTTGTTTAGAAAGTGAGGAAGAATAATTATGGCTCTTAAAACTAAATCAATTGGTGCTGTCCAAAAGAAAACTTCTGTCACTGACAATTTGTTCAATGGTACTAGTGGTGGTTTAATTAATAATGACGATAAAACTGCAAGCGAACTTGATGTTTTGGAACAAGAATTAATTGATTTATCAGATATCAGGGAAATGAAAAATAATAAGTTTCCACTTGTTTCTATAGAAAGTTTAGCGGAAAGTATAGATAGAGTCAGACTAGGTCAACCAATAATATTAAGACCACTAAAAAAGAGTTTTAATCTTCATGATGGAGATGATGTGACAGAAATATCTAATGTATCTTATGAAATCGTTGCTGGACATAGACGTTTTGCTGCATACAAATATTTATTATCAAAGTACAAATTATTAAATAATGAAGAAAAGATAAGAAGATATAGTAGTATTCCATCCCAATTATTACCCGAAGGAGCTACTGAAGATGAGATAGATTCTTTATATAAAGCAACCAACTTTGAAACGCGAAATATTTCCGTAACAGATGTTTTGTTACATATTGACTACTATTTAGACCAGATTCAAGCAAATGATATACAAGAAAAGCTTATTAATCCATCTTTTCGAGGTACTAATAAAGGAGAGTTTATATCAAAAAAATTCAAGGAAATTAATATAAATTTATCTCCTGCTCAAGTTAAAAGGTACGTCATGGTGTATGAAAAAAGCACAGAAAAGCTGCTAACCCTTTTCCAAAATGGAGAAATAAGCATGACTAGTATTAGTAAAATTATAAAAAAATACAATATAAAGTCTGATGTTTTAAGTGGAAAACAGGATGAAATTGCTGATGAAATTAATAATGTTCTTAATGATTCTTCTTTAATTCCAACAGAGAGAGAGAAGAAAAAATTAAATATTATTGATAAATATTTAGCAGTAAATTCTGATGATAAAGAAGTTTTAAATGCAATTAAAGAGGACAAAAAGCTGCATAATGAAGAAACTGAACAAGAAAAAACTAAGATTGATTACACTAGTTTAATTAAAAAAATGCAATCTACAGCAAAAAATATTAAACGTATTTCCGAAGTAGAATCATTCTATGATACTATAACTGAAATTACTTCTGATGGCTTAGAAATGACAAAGATAAACGAGAATATCAAACTGAATACCGCCCAAAAAGAAAATATCAAAATTGTTTTTGAATATCTTAAAAGTGAATATGAAAACCTTGAAAAATGGGTTTCAATGATTCAAAATGAGGATTAAATATCCTCTTTTTTTTCTGAGACATACGACCCTGTTCCTCTTAGAGATAAGGTTATAAGAATATTTAAAAAAACGAATATTTTTAAATTTTTTTTGGTCTTTTTTGAAGATTTTTCAATACTATGGTTAAAATTGATTTTTTCTTGTTTTTATATTGTTTTTTCTTAGTTTTTCTTACTTTCTTAAAAATGGCATTTTATAACAAGAAAGTTTTGGTTTATTATTTCTTTAATAAATATATGACAATTTGCAATTTCTCTATTATATGTTATAATTGATATAGTGAGGATTGGAGAAGTACAATTTTTAAGGAGAAATAGAATGTTTTATTCAGAAAAAAAATTAAAAGATAGAATCGTATCAGATTGTGATAAAATTGATGGATATCAAACTAGACTTGTAAAGTATATTTATGATAATCCCGATGATGAAATTGATTTTTATTTAAATAATAAACAAAACAAAACAAATACATTTTTATTTGCTTTGATTATTTTTACTTCTGTAGCTTTTGGAACATATGGATATTTTTCAGCGGAAACTCGCTATGGAGTTTATGCTTTGCCCTCTCAGTTTTTATTTTTATTATCTTTCTTCATCTTGGTGCGGTTTTCTATAAAGTATATTAAATATGAAAAAGAAAAGGAGTTTTGGACTAAAGCTGTAAAATTAATTAAAAAGGTACAGTATAATAATCCCAAAGAAGTAAATCATTATTATAGAAATATTGATAACATCTTTAAAACTAAAAAATCAAATTCCGACAATATAAAAAATTAAAGTATTTTTGAAATTTGCTTTGATGGCTCAAACTTTTTGTTTTGAGCTTTTTTCTTTTCCAGGCATTTTATTTGTATATTTTGTTTTATTTCCACAAATCAGGATTTAAAAATCTTTCCTCATTAACACCTATAAAGAACCCTGGCAACCCCTTATAAGATACAAACTTAAAATTTAGTTTATAAAGTTTGGAATTTCTTAGACGAGATTTTATAATTATACTACAGAGAGAAATCTCTATCACCACCCATATTCCATGAACTTTTTTGTTTTTTCCAAGTCTCTTATTGTAAAAACTCAAAATACACTTTTAAGAGTATATTAAAAAATTTTAATAATTTAAAATTTTGAGTTTTGTTTATGGATTTTATTTTTCGTTAAAGTATTTATTTAGTTGCGTTGACAATGTCAAAAGTCAGATACCTATAACCATAACAAACTTGGATTCACCTTTTAAATTTCTAGGACATTACTAACCTGTAAAGATACAAATATAAGACCTAGAAAATTTTAAAGTTATCGACGAAAATTCTTTAAAGAATCTTTTAGAAAATGTTTAAAAGGTGTTTTAAAGTTTTTTCGTTACAAGGATTGATAATCAATCTGCAGTAAACAAAGAAAAAACAAATTCCCCCTCCCCCACATATTTGTTATGAATTATTATCTTTATAAATTTGAAATATTATTTTAAATTTTTAGCATATGCTCTATATTTGTATTTTTTTAAGATGCTTTTTATTTTCTATTAATTCCGCTCGGAGTATTCCCGTTAAAGTATATATTTATTCTAATTTATAGTAATTTGAAAATAATAAAAAATAAACTTGAAGCTATGATTCACTATGTTATAATACGCGCACATATTATTCGATTATAAAGAAAGGAGAATTAAAGCAATCATGACAATCCCGGAAATGTATCAAAATACTCCACATGCAGTAAAAGAATTATGCAGCAAGTTACATCAAGCACAAATTACAGTCTTAAAAATTGAGGATGTAACAGCTTTAAGTTTAGATGCATCATTTAATGATGTGGAATTTAAATGGAATACCAAAAAAGGTGTTTTTATTTGGAATATTAAAACCAAAAAATTAATTACTCCACAATGTAATAGATATGTAAAAGATATAATTTATAATATCTTTTATAGATGGACAAATAAATATTTTCATGCTTAGAAGACGAGTAATCGTCTTTTTTTGTTTATTTATTAATACTGGAATATCAACCTTGAAAACTGATAATGATATGCTATAATACGTGCACATAAAATACGGAGGTAATATATGATAAAAGATTATTTATATAATAAAAGTATATATAAAAGATGTTTTCCAGTATTTTAATAGATGTTGGCTAGTCCGATATTCTATCTTACATCTTTTATCGTATTTTCATTTATATCAATTTATATGATGCGCCAAAATGCTGTCTCAGAAACAATTAATTCACTATTTATTTTAGTAACAGTTGTTGGCTGTATCTTATCGGTGGTTTATATACTTACTAATTAGGAGGATTTTATGAAAAAACTAATAGCAGTGATTTTGCCTTTATTATTTTTAACTGGTTGTTCAAAAACAGTGGAAACTGTATGTACTATTCCTGAAGAAAATTCATCAGGATTAACCTCATCATTGAAAATGACTTTTGTATCCAAAGATGGATATGTTAAAGAAGTTGAACAAAAGGAAACAACCAAACTTGAGGGAATGGATATTTCAAATGAGGAATTTAAAAATGCATCGAAGGAACTTAAAAAAAGCTATGAAAAATACAAAGGTTTGAAATACAATTACTCATACAATAAAAAAAATAGCGAAGTTGTTGAAACTTTAGAAATTGATTGCTCTAAAGCGGATTCAGACACATTGACCCTAATAGGACTCTCTATAAACGAACAAGATTTAAAGGATAACGAAATTATAAAGATAAGTTTAAAAGATTCTATTAAAAATATGAAATCATATGGATTGGAATGTAAAGAAAAGTAATTAATAGTCTCTGTGATACCTAAAAAAGCTCTAAGGAGCTTTTTTAGTTTGTAAAACATATTAAAATATACACTATATTTGTAAAATATATAATATATGTTATAATCAGATAGCTAAAATATACGATTAGAAAGGAGATAAAAATGGAATATGTTGAAAATCCTATGACTATAGGAGACTATCCTTATTATCAATCGCAAGAGGATTACGAAAAGGAAATGAGAAAGCAGAATCTTGAGGAAAAGATTGAATATTTAAAGAACGAAATTGAAATTGAATATGATGAAAACCTTAGAGATGAATATGCAGGATTTCTGTGTTTTTTACAGGAAGAATTAAACTACTTGGATTCTTTGTAAAAGGTTATGTATGAATATTGAAAATGAAAGGAAAATACGAAAATGAATAAAATTCAAAAACAATACAAAATTAATGAGAAACTAACAAAATTAATGGAAAGAGTGATGTAAGGAAAATGTTTAGTAAAGAAGAATGTGAAATAGCATTAGAAAATGCAGTAGATACAGGAATTATTAAAAAGGATTGGAACGTCTTAAACCAATTAATCGAAGAACATTTTAAACTAAAAGAAAAGTATTCTAAGATTTTAGACGATGTCCACGATTATCGTTTTGAAACACATTGTATGAAAATGACAATAAGAAATTTGTGTAAACATTTTGGAGTTAAAAATGAAAAGGAATTGCAAAATATTTATTTAAACAAACCATACAAGCCATACAAGTTCGAAGATTTAAAGCCTAATATGTGGGTTTGGGATAATGTAGCAAAAGAATGTTTATACGTTGTTAGACCTTTCATAACCACAGGCGTTAGGGTTAAATACTTTACTTGTTTAGGAATTTGGAATTTGGAAAAAATAAAAAAATTAAATATGAAATTTGAAGAAAACCGTTTCTTTCCAGTGCAATATGCGAATCAATTTTTGTAAAAAACTTTAAAAAAACTAGGAGGAATACAATGACAAATCTGGAATTTTATAAAGATGAGATTAATAACCTCATAAAAGACAATGAATCCCCTTATTCTGTGGACCGGATTTCGGATGCTTTTAGAGTATTTTCCAATTCACATTTACAGGAGTTTAAAGGTAAATCTGAGCACTTTATTAAATGGTTATTAAGAGACCACAAAGAAACTAACAAATTAACTCAAGTAGAAATCGACTGTCTAAAATCTTGGCCATTTTCACAACATGACTCTTTTCAAAGCTCTAATTTTTATACCTCGATGAAAGCTCTTGGGTATTTTAGGGGAATATTAGACGTATCTTTAACGATAAATGAAATTAAAAACAATTATGAAGTAGTATCTGAAGATTACTTTACAAAACTAGAAAACATCAAAAAAGGAGCAGATGCCTATGACAAGAAAATTTGATTTTATTCCATTTATACCAAATTATGAATGGATAAGAGAGCAGATGAAAGCAGATTTGGAATACCGGTTAAAAAACCGATTATATAAAACATCATTAGGGCGTCCACTATATGAACGTATTAACATTCAGCTTATCACAACACAAGAGTGTCCTTATAACTGCCCGTTTTGTCTGGAACGTCAAAATCCTATGGAAGGAAATCAAGATTTTAAAAAACAAATTGAATCCCTTAAAGGAGTCCTAAGCGAACATCCAAATGCTCGCCTAACGATTACAGGCGGAGAACCAGGGCTTTATACAGACCATGTTGTGGCACTTGTAGATACATTTAAACAACATAGCAAAAATATATTTATTAGTGTTAATACATCCGGCTATGACCCTGCAATCGCATATATACCCGGAGTAAATATCAATCTGTCAATAAATGATTATGTCAAACCGGAGATATTATTATTTCCCCACAGTACATATCAGACCGTTCTTTCAGATTCAAAAATGAATCTTGTATATATCAAAAATATAATGGATACTGAAGAATGTGGCAAATTTTCATTCAGATTCATGAGCAGTCTGAAGAAACATAATTACGATATTACCATCTGGAATGAACTACAAAAAGACCAAGAAATTCAAATAAAAACCTTCCGCATTGGAGACTTTTTTGTTTATGCTACATTTGATTATCATGGGAAACACGCAAGAGTTACATTAGGAGACATGTATCAGCAAATTAATAATAATTATCAAGATGGTTACTCTAATATTATCATTCATCCGGATGGTAAAGTTAAAACAAATTGGAAATAGCTAAAAGTTATAGAGGATATTATATGGAAAAAATAGTAACACTAAATGAATTAAACGAAATTATCAAAGCGTTAGATTTATACAGTCGTATAGATATTGGACAATATGATGAAATTGTCGAATTGTTGGTTTTTTAGTTTCATATATAAAGATAGTGCTAAGGAATTACTCAAAAGACAAGATTATAAACTATTTAAAAAATAATTAGAGGAGACAAATAAGATGCTAGAAAAAAACGAAGTTTTAAACTTATTAGATGGAATGAGAGGAGTTAATTCTCCTGATGAATACACTAGAGGTTGGGATGATGCAGTTAAAGAATGTATATTAAAGATTGCAAAAATGGAAGAGAATACCCCTACACCACAAAAGAAACTAACAACGCCCCCTACTGCACAATTTAAAGACAGTAACGAATTTGTAAAGATTAGAAACAAAAAAACTGATAATATGCAAACAAAAAATCGGCATACTGATATGGATTTTGTTAGAATGTTTTGTGATTTTGAAAAATCAAAGTCTTGTAATAGTTTTGTCAAAGTGGTTCCAATTCCAAATTATTTGGAGATGGAATTTTTAGGGCAGATAATAGATTCTTTCGAGGATTTTCTGGAAGAAAAAAAAGTATCAATAAAAAATCATGAAAAAACAGAGGATAACCATTCGGATAACCCAGCTATTATTTTTGGGTCAGATTATGATAATATAGAAGATAGTATTAGAAGATTATTACAGAATTGGAATATTTTACTTAGATAAAAAACAAGAGCGTAAGCTCTTGTTTTTTTTGTGAGAAGCTAACTTAATTAGACGACATAAAGTCGTCGATGCTGTTGGTGTAAAAAAGTTAGAAAAATATAACAAATGTATATAAAATGCATGTAATAAATATTTGTAAAAATAATTGTATATGCTATAATTCAATAGCTAAATATTCGATTATAAAAGAAAGGATGATTTATTATGAAGTACTTTAATTATCAATGTGAAGCAGTTTTAAATAACGGAACAGATGTTGATATGTCTAAAATTTGTGGATGCACTAACAATACGATGAGTTGGTGTGAAGCAAACTGTAAAAAATATTATAATTGCCATAATATTGCCATAGCAAATGATATATTAAAAAAATATGAGGAAGCCGAAGATTTAAAAAGAAATGAAGATAAGCATACATTATTTTTAAAGATTATTTCAGAAATTGATACAGCAATAACACAAGGATTATTAGTTAGAGATATAAATAATTACCATAATATCTTGGTTTATAGAATGGCTGGCGATAATGAACCTGAAGGATGGTATTCTGAAAATATCTTAAGAGTAGCATCAGAATTAGTTCGTGATAAAGATAATTATGAATCGTTTAAAAAGGCGGTATTGAGAATAAATAAAGATGAGAAGGATACTGATTAGTATGAAATGTGATTATAAGATTATTGATTTTTTATCAACCAAAAATGTTGTAGAAGTAAAAAATGAAGCAGAATATGAAAAGTTAAAAAGTAAATTACTTGATTTGGGATTTGATATGTTTGAACAAAAAACCTATAGAGAGTGGCAAAATTTAGCGCTTATTAATGGTCGTAATCCAAATGTATTTTATTTTGAATATGATAATGCAAAAGGCTTAACATGGTATGACAATGCTGATGAACCTACTCTTTGGTATGGGGTTGCACCACTGACTATAGATGAATTATGTATGAACGAAAAAGAATGTCGTGAATATATGGTTACTGTAACCGCTACAGGTTTTGTACATGTAAATGCTGAAAGTGAAAGAGAAGCTTTTGATAAGGTTTTAATGATGAGTTCTCAACAAATTATAGAATCTGGGGATATTTCTGGATGGGAACCTAGTGATGTTGAAGAAATACAAGATTAAAAAATAATTTACAGGGGAAAAGAAATGTGAAGAAATTAGTATTATGTGGAATTACTTTGGTGACATTATTTGGTTTAACAGGTTGTGCCACGTCCTTCAATACCTCTTATGATAAAGCAATAGTGAGAATGCCAAATGATGAGGTTGTAGAGTTGAAGATTGATTCAGTACGATATATGATGACGACCAACTTCAAATCAAGACAAAAGATGGGAAGATTTATCTTATCCCAAGTCGTAACTGCGTTTTAGTTAAAAATAAAGAAAGATAGAGGAAAAGAAAGATGGAAAAAAATATTATAATTATATCTGAAGGACATGAAGGTGATTTTCATCTAATGTCATTGAATGAAATGCTAGACGAAGTAAGAAATATCGCAGAAAATGACGAAGATTATTTAGAATTAGACGAAGCTATGGAAGATGAAGTCGATGATGGATTAATGATGTTCGTTCATATGAAAGTTTATTCCGCAAAATATGATATAGATAATGGTTGTATACATAAGTATCATGATGTTACTTATCAGCGTTTAACTGATAGTTACATTAAAGGAAAATGGGAAGAACTTGAAGATGTTTTATTCACTGAAGATAAATATCACAATCTAGTTCTTAGTGATGATTGGTTTATATTTGATAAAGGAGAATATAAGGAAAATATATGGCACTGGTTTGATAAACATTATTCAAAAGGCATTGAATGTTTATTGATGAAAACGAAAGAATAAGAGAAGCGCGAATCCCCGTTCAAGTAAACACTAAAAATACGCAAATCCCCTATCACATAATATACTTACGGGAATATTCAAAGATAGTTAAACAATATTTAAAATAATACATGGAGGTCAGCATAGTGAGATATTATTGCAATATTTCGGATATTATAAAAAATAATAAAAATTTAACAAAAGAGGAGATAGATTCATTAGAAGAAATTGAAAATGAATATTTGAAATTAAAAGATAAGTGTTTTGAACTTGAGTCAACTGATGCTGATGAGAAATATCATTTTTGGAAAGACGAGTATAAACATTTAGAAAAAGAAAATTATTTATTACAAACTCTAATAAAAGAAAACTATACTTCAGCATTATTAGTATGTAGAAAGACATATATATTTGGTATTCTTATGTATAGTGAAGCAGAAACCACCTCAAAGGAATTAACAAAAGAGTTAGCAAATATCTTAGAAAATAATCCTAATAATAAAGAAATAGAAAAACTCGTACAAAAAAATCTGCATCTAAAATATATTCCATTTGGTGTGGAGTTATCAAAATAAAATGCTAATAGTTAAATGGAAATCCTTTACAAAATATAAAAAGAAATGAGGAATGAATTATGGATTATAAACATTTAAAAGTAACTAAAATAGGTGTTTTGACACTTGTGTTTAGTGGGGTAATTTTTCTTTATGGGGCATTAAATTTAGTTGAATATTTACAAATGATTCGTGAGGAAAATAAGTTGTATAGATTTTGTAAGAAGTATTCGGAGGAATTAGATAGTTAAATCCAAAAAGAAAATATCCTCTACTACATAAAACATCTAAAAGGATATTCAAAATAAAAATTAAAAATTAGACATTATAATAAAAGAGGTAATTAAGATGGAATCCTTAAATAAAAAAATGAAATATGGAAGTAATCCTGAATTAGATAAACTAGTTGACTCAAAAGTGTTTGCAGATAGAGTAAGTGCTGCTAGACAGGGATATGGACTAGATATACTTCAATAGAAACGGATTTATCATAATATAAAATACTAACAAGAAACTGTAATAACTAACTAAAAGTTGTTGCAGTTTTTTTTATTTATTTAGAAAGGAGACCCACAATACGCTGGGAAAAAACTATGAAAAAAAGCAAAGCAAAGGAACTAAATAAAGATATTATTATCGCAGAAAAAACGGCCAATATACCATATAATATAACTGTGAAAAATCATGTAGAGGAGATATTTCTAAAGACTAAAGAAGTAGAGTTCGAAAAAAATATCAATGCCCGATACGCCAAAAATGAAAGATTAAATCAGGCATCATATAATTATAATATTTTATATGATAAAGGAAACAATAATGAAATCAGAATGCAAAATCTAATTACAAATGCTAATAAACTTTCGACTTTAAATCACCAGTATATCGTATTTGATAGAAATCTAGTTATGGAAATCAGAGAATGGTTAGAGTCTATCCCAACTAGAAAGTATGGAGATATGTCAGAAGACATTCAAGAAATTAAAAAGATGTTTCCTATAATTGATAAGGAATGGTTGGCAATAGATGGAAACAGCTATTTTTCAATAATTAAACAAATTTATTTAGAAAAGAAAAAAATGAAAAATCATGCAGGATATCATGATGCTATTAATAGTCCACTTTGTTACTGGTCAAAATATTATCAAGCCAAACGAAGTAAAGGGTATGCTTATACAATAAGCTGTCTAAATAGTGAACCATATTATAGAGACATTCAGATAATCGAATTAATAAGTTTAATTTTAGAAAAAAATTTACAAACATGGGATGCGGGAAATATTGATATATTCTACAAAAGACTATCTAGGTTGTTATTTTATGTGGTAGAAAAAAATACAAAGAAAGAAACGCTCTATAAAACATTTACTAGATATCAAGCTTTAAAATATTTGTTTTTGCCTAATATTTCAACATCAGGAAAATGTCAAAGATTCACTAGAAGCAAAAGAATGGATTATTATACATTTACTGCCCTATTTGGAGAACAAGAAGATTTGAATAATACCACATATAATATTAGATTATTTACTGATGTAATCAACTATGTATTAAGCAAGAAGCTGGAAAGAATCCAATATAATACAGGGAAAGATATTTTAAATTTAGTGCATATGATGATGTATAGATATCAAGAAGAATCAAAAAAAATAGTTCCTGATGGGTTTAATTCAAGAGATAGATTAACAAAAGCCACATCTTTTTGTTCATGTGATGATATGTTCGCAAAAGACTTAAAAGAAGCAATTGAGAATGAAGACTTAAGTGAAATAAAAAACGCATCTTTAGAGCTCGTAGAATGGATGTGTAATAAGTATTGTAATTATGTAAAAAATATAACAGTAAATTTATTTGGTCCAACCAATATAGAAAGAGACAAATACGAAAAAATGTATCGAGACATTATTTCAGGAGTAATATCACAGGAAGAATTTATCAGATTAAACATTATGAAGGATTGGAGTACAAAAAATGGAATTTAAAAATAATACGCAAAAATTAGAATATATAAGAAGTAAAATCCATAATGATAACTATGCAAATGATAATTATGAAACAGTCTGTGCATATATTAAAATGATACATATACTTATAAAAAATAAAATAGAGGGAAAAAAAGAAAACTATAGAGTAATAATGTGCCCGCCAAAAAATCCAGGAATTGATGCTTACATCGTTTGTACCAATAAAGAACATAATGATGTTGCGTTGCAAATCAAATCAGGCAGTATTTTAAACAAAGTTTCAAAACTTGCATTAAAACATGTCTCTGAGAAAAAAGGCTTGCCAGTTACAAAGTCATATATCTTAACTTGGGATAAGTTAGAAAATAATAGCGCATACGATTGCCAAAATGTATATAGCGAAGATGTTTTAACATTAGTAAATTTCATAGAAAAAAATAAAGAAAAATATTCAAAGGAATATAGTTTCTATTGCAAGATAATTGATACATCTATAGAAAATATGCTTTTTGAGCTCCCTTCGATTCCTATTGTATTAGACGATATCCAATTAAAGTTAGGTTTATAATTCACTATAACCTCAACTTTAGTCAAGGGGATTAGTAAGTAACAAGAAACTGTAATAACTAACTAAAAAATATCATAAAAAAAGAAGAGCTTACTCTTCTTTTTTGTTTTCTTGAATATTCGTATATACTCCAATAGTACACAATGCTAATACTGCAATTAAACCTCCAAATGTTACGAATGATTTTGAAAAATTATACCCGGTTTTTTTAATAGGTCCATCAGTAGTAAAAAGCACCTCATCGTTTTTTAAAAATGTAATTATTTTAGAATTACCAATTTTTAAAGTAATTCCTAATGCTTCTGCAGCTTTAGATACATAGTCTAATAATTCCTTACTGTTCACAGAATTTAGTTCCGTAATTTTGTTATTGACCATGTATTCTTTAGCGCTAACAATTTGGCTTAAAACAGTAGTTACCTGGTTATCAGATAAATCATTATTTAGCAAATATGTTTTAGCTGCATTAAGAGACGAATCATCTAGTCCGAGAGTAATATTTTCAACGACCACCCCACCTTCTAGTTCGTTTAATATTTTTTGTTCATTTTGCGTAATTGCTCCAATTGCAGCAGTGGGTGTTACCACTGAAAAAACACAAATAATACCAAGAAGTAAAACTATAATTTTTTTCATTAATACTCCTCCTGTTTATAGTATATAAGTATTATATATGATATAATTGATTAGTCAAATATTCGATTATATAGAAAGGAATAAATAAAAATGGGTAAACATAACTTTTTTAGAGCAAAAATTAATGGAAAAGAAGTATGGGTTAGTAGAGAAAGAATCTCAAGAAAAGACCTACCGTGTGGATGGGTAAGACAAGAATTACGACATGATGGATATGATTTAAAAAACCCAGTAAAAATAGATTCATCAGTAATACTTAACTTTTATGGAACAATGACCTATCAAGTAGACTGGACGCGGGGGGCGTTTGTTGATGGAACTTCTATAAATGAGTTTGAAGTTATTGAAGAAGAAAAATGCTTGGATATTACAAAAGAATTTCTTGTTTTTTAAAGGTATAAATTTAATGAAAAGTATAGAAATAGTATTAAAAAAGAAGCAAATAATAAAATATGTATTAGATAAATATAAATTTCAAAATTATGATACCTCAAATATTGGATATGATGAGTTATCCGATAACTGGGACGATTTTGGTAAAAAATATATTCTGGGAAAGAATATTTGCAAGAATAAATAAACAACTAACAAAAAAGGAGAATGATTATGGACGCACTAACTCTATATAAACATTTAAAGCAACAATATCTGTATCATGATGTTGCCTACAAATTAATATGTTACGGAGCATTGGATAGTTTTATTAAGGAGCCAACATTAACAGAATATGAGACTATTGCAACGGTTTGTATATACGCAGACGCAAAAGCCGAGAAACCTAATATTGAACAACTGGCAAATAGCGTATGTAAAAAATACGCTAATAAAGAATATACGTTAGATGAACTAATGGAAATGAGTTCATGGGATGTATTAGAGCTATTAGACTAACAAAGAGGAGAATAGATATGCAAAAAAAATTAATAGTGGTGATGGGAATTAACAATGCTGGTAAAACATTTTATCGACAAAAGTTTTTAAATAATTACCCCTATGTAGATATTTTAGAAATGCAAAATAAGTATCCATTTATTACATATGATTTAGTTTTAAAATCTTATTATGAAACATCTAATAGACTATTAGAATTATTTGAAAATAATTCTACTGTTATTTTGGAACATACACTTTTGAGAGCTGTAAGACGTGAAGAATTTTATTTTAGCGTACTAAGAAATAAATATCCGGATATAGAAATTGAGGTAGTTTGTATTACACCTACGTTATCTCAATATTTATGTAATTTACGTAACCGATTTACTGATTATCCTCTATCTTATAGGGATATTGTCAATTATGTAGAAATGTTAAAACTCTTAGAAAAACCAACAAAAGAAGAAAAAGTAGAAATAAAGTTGCTTACTGCTAATAATTGCAACTTTTTTTAAAGGAGAAAAATATGTCAGATAGAATTTATTTAACAAGAACAGATGGTGAAAGTATGCAACTTTTTGGAAATTACGAGTTTCCTGAAAAACTATATAAATACATAAAAAAGAATGGATGCCAAATTGATGATGAGTTTTGTTTCAGTGCATTTAAAATTGATAATTTCCATGATTTTTTTAAGGCATTAGAAGGTTCATGTAATGACCGTCTGAATCAATGTAACAAATTTAAAAAAGATTTTTTTAGCGGAAGTGAGACGTTTAAAAGAATTGTAAATAACAATCGTGCTTTTCGAAAACGTAATTATACAGAAGATATTCAAATGTATCCAATTTTACAGACATCTATTGAGATGCTAGACTTTTATGCATTTTTGGAATTAACAGTTTTAGAATTTTTAGCTCCAGAATTAAATATGCCATTAAACAAGGCTAAATTGTGCATAAGTTGCTGTTTCTATGAAAAACTTCAATTCAAACCGACAACAAATATTACACTTGAAAGATATTAAGGAGATTCTATATGTGTCGAAAAAATATTAAGTCATTTAATGATAAAAAATACGATTACAAAACACATGTTTCCTACAAAAATACAGATATACAAAATTTTGTAATTAAAGCTATTCAAAATATTACAAAGAAGAAAACTTATTAAAAATGGAGAATTATTATGATGCAATATAAAATCTATCCACCATCAATATCAAATCAAATAACCGCGGAATATTATTTTCACCTTATTGGACAAATTAATAGAGGTACATGTTCAAGAAAAGTAATAAAAATAATGCATCGAAATGGTTCTTACATATATGAAACATATCATCTTGTGGATTGTATGTGAGACTACACTACTAAATAATACAAACTAAGGAGAAAAATAAAATGGATTTACATATACTATATGATTCAGAACAAAAAATTTGTTTGAGTTATGGCGATAAAAATAGCATTGATATCAAGTACAGCTCTCTATGTAACGAATTTTCTAAAAATGGGCTGGAAACAATAAATTTAAAAAGAATTAATTTGAAAGAGTTCTTAAAAAAATACGAATGTAATGACGTTATCTTTAATCAAATCATTTTAGCCATAATGTCTTATAATAATTTCTTTTCTGAATTATACGAATTGGTTGATTCAAATGGGGATTTGGAGGCGTTTTTAGGACTTTTAAATAGATTTGAAATTAATGAACCTGAAACATTTATATGTCCTCAATGTGGATGCACAGAAACACAGCACACTAATTCATATTATGAAGTTCCTTATGGAGAAATTGAATATACATTGGTATGTCAAAAATGTGGCTTCAAAATTAATAACTATGCATACGGTAAGTGGGAATTAGAGAATGCATTTAAAGATTAACTAAGGAGAAAAATATGGATAATACAAAAGACTTACAAAAAAATATAAAGAATTTTCTAATCACCGTTAGTTGTGGAACTTTTATGATTCTTTTCGGATTTTTAATACTAATTACTATATTGTTTGGTATATCCTGGAATCTTCGTATGTTAATCCACTCAATTATAGGATGTTTATCAATTACTATAGGATGTTTAACAATTGTTTCTGGGATTATGATAATGATTTATGCTGAAAAATAAGAGAGTAATAGACTATGAAAAGACAAAAAATAACCATTAAACCTAACCTAAGAAAAACCACAAAATACACCGAAGAAGAAAAAATGAGGTTATTTAAGGAAGGTGCTATTCGGTCTATGAGTCATGTAAAAGTATCAAAAAAAATATATACGAGAAAGAAGAAGCATAAAGGAGATTATTAATATGTATAGAGAAGAAAATAATAAAATACCAAAAAAATTTCAATATATAGTTGCTAAAATGCTTGTGTGTACTGATGTCTCTAATATTGGAGATATTATAAGAGTAAAGAGTAGCAATGATAAATATTTTGCCTATAATAAGCGAACTATGAAAACTATGCTTATACCCATGTCAATATTAGCAAATTCACACTTAGTAGAGATAATAGATATCATCGAGTAAAAAAAGGAGAATAAAAAATGAAATACAAATTAACTAATAAAAAAATAGACTATCTAGGTAGAACACTATATCAAATTGAAGCTGTAAAAAAATTCGGAAATATCGCTAAAGGACAAAAAGGTGGATTTATCGAAAAGAAAAGTAATTTATCACAAGATGGTAATGCTTGGGTTTACAATTATGCTATGGTGTATGGTAATGCAAAGGTGCGCGATAATGCAAAGGTGTACGATTGTGCTATGGTGCGTGGTGATGCTGTTGTGCGTGGGAATGCCAGGGTGTACGGTGATGCTCTAGTATGCGATAATGCAGATGTGTACGAGAATGCGAAGGTGTACAATCATGCTAAAGTGCGCAATAATGCAAATGTGTACGGTCATGCTAAAGTATGCGGTCACGCAGACGTATGCGGTAATGCTTGGGTATACAGTAATGCAGAGGTGTACGGTGATGCTAAGGTACACAGCGCTGTTGTGCGCGATAATGCAAAGGTGTACGATTGTGCTAATGTACGCAGTGCTGCTGTTGTGTGCGATAATGCTATAGTGCGTAGTAATAGTGATTATCTAATTATTGGTCCAATTGATTCTCACAGTGGTACAACAACCTTTTTCAAAACGTCGGATAAGGATAATGCTATTAAAGTTGCATGTGGTTGTTTTACTGGAGACATTGATGCATTTCAAAAAAAAGTTATCAAAACACACGGGAATAACAATTACGCAAAAGAGTATAAGTTGGCTATAGAAATAGCAAAAATCCATATTTTGGGTAAGCAAAAATAAAAAAAGATAATAATCAGACACATACTATTACCAAGGTATGTGTTTTTAATTAAGAAAGCGAGGATAAAAATATGGGTTGGACAGGCATTGTAGCAAAACACTATAAAAATAATAAGATAGATAGAATGACAGAATTTTTAGACATATTTAATAATTCTAAGAATGCTTGCAATGACAATGTTTATGTAGTAAAAAAAGCCAGACAAGTTGGCAGCACAATTTATGCTGCATGTTGTTGGCAAAATAGTAAAAATGAAGATGTTAGTGATACACATGGCCTTATTTGCCTTACTAGTGTAAAAGATGGACAATTTTATTACAAAGATATGACAGAATCTATGGGGCCATATCAAAGCAATTGCCCAGAAAGCATTTTATCGTTATTGTCGCCTACTGTTAATGAATATGCTTTAGACTGGAGGAAACGTTGTCATAATTACAATAAACATAACAAAATACTAGACAAACTCCCAGTTGGCTCAGTTATCGAAACAGAGTTAAACGGATACAGAGTAATTTTGTATAAAAGAAAATATAAGAAAATAACAATCTGGTGGGATGGACAATATAAATATAGTAAAAATCATTTTATATCAGGTGGTTATAGAATAATCGAAAATAAAGCTGTTCACTAGAACAGCTTTTAATTATGCAAAAAATAAATATCAAAAAAAGTATAGTATATGATATAATCAAAAGGCAAAATATACGATTAGAAAGAAGGGATAAAATGAATTATTTATATGACGTAGAAATACACATTTTGGTAACTATAGACATGAGAGGATGATAAGCATGAATAAACTCAATATTTTAGCAAGAGGAAAAGATAAGACTGGACATTGGATTATTGGTAGTTATTTTCCATCTATTATTAGTTTAGCTTCGCCATTTGACGGAACTGAAAATAGCTATAAGCACTACATAATTTGTAACGGCTGCGGTGATTGGGGGCTTCCCTGCTCTATGGATATACATGAAGTTTGCGAAGAATCAATAGGATACTATATCAATGATGTTGATATGAATAATCAACGTATTTTTAGTGGAGATATCATTGATATTCATCAAACTGTAAACGGATATAGTAAATTTGTCGTTACATGGGATGGCTTTTCTTTTGGTGCCAAATATTATGATGAATCTAAGAATACTATAGGTCGTAATTATGAATATGACGTAAAGGAGTTATTTGATTATGGTATTTATTTTGCAGATAAAGAAGTAGAAGTAGTCGGAAATATAATTGATGGAGTAATAAATAAGAATTAGTAGAGGATGAAGCAGAATGGAAGATAAAACAATTGTAAAAAAAGTAAAAGAAAACTTAAAAAAGAAAAGAAAAAAGTGGTATATCAAATGTGATGAAGTAAGTAACATGAATGAAGCATTTGTAAGTGCGGAATCTCTGATGAACGAACTTACAAAGACATTCAGCGACGATGAAAAAGAGAAATACGTATTTTCTAAAATCAAAATTGGAGTTACTCCAAAAGAAGATACCTACAGTATTGATATCACATTTAATTAAAGGACTATATTTAATTTTATAAGGAGGACAAATTATTATATGAAATTTAAGGTGAAAATTATAGAGGAACTAGTAAGAACTGTTATTGTAGAAGCTGACGATAAAGAGCGCGCATATGAAAAAGCTAGTATTTTAGCTAATGAAGAGATTAATTTGGACTATGAAGATTTCTCAACAAGAGATATTGATGTGCAAGGTGAAGCCACACCACTCGAATTAGAAATTTTTGACCAATATTAAATAATTATTAAAAATCAAAGGAGGAATAACAATGTTAACAAAATTTGATGAACAAGCCCAAAAAGCAATTGTGGTAGGCGAAAGTATTGCTTTTGATTTAGGTCATAATAATGTCGGTAGTGAACATTTACTGCTATCGCTGTTAAAGATAAGTGATTCCAAATTACGGGAATTAGTTAAGAAATATGATGTTGATGATAAAAATATATATGAGGATATAAAAAGGTTGTTTGGAACAAATGATAATGATAATCAACCTTTTTATATGGAGTATAGTGATGCTTTAAAAAATATCTTAGAAGCAGCAATAGAAATCACTCATCAACAAAATAAAAGTAAAGTAACACTTAATATCCTAACAATTGCTTTATTGCAGAGTGAAGAAAGTGTAGCTTACGAATTATTAAAGAAATATAGAGTAAATTTTAAAGAGGTTATTTCTAAACTTGGCACTAAAAATAATGATAAACCACAAAACTTATCAGGGGTAAAAAAATTAACTTTTGCAGAAATAATTAATCCAAAGAAGAAACAAGTAATAATGGAAAGAGACGAAGAAGTGTTACAAATACTTGTTGGGCTTTGCTGTCTAGAAAAGGCAAATATAGCCATTACTGGTCCTGCTGGTGTTGGGAAAAGTGCAATTATAGATGAGTTGTCTAGAGTTTTGAAATATGAAAGTGTTCCAAAATCATTAAAAGGATATACCATCGTAAAATTAAATTTAACAAGCATGCTAGCTGGAACAAAATATCGTGGAGACTTTGAAGAAAGACTTGATAAATACTTAAAAGAAATTCGAAATAAAAAAGTTATTACCTTTATCGATGAGGGACATCAAATGACTGCAACCGGTAACTCTGATAATACCCTTCCATTGAGTGAAATGATTAAGCCGATTTTATCTAGAGGTCGATTTAAGTTTATTATTGCTACAACAGAAAATGAGTACAAAATTATTGAAGCTGATGCTGCATTAAATAGAAGATTCAGGAAAGTACCTATTTACGAACCGGAAAAAGAAAAAGTATTTGCAATGATTCGAGAGAAAATAAATATTCTGAAAAAATTTCATGGTGTCGATATCTCAAAAGAGACTATTGATGAAATCATTGAAGAAACTTCCAAAATCCGTAATAGATGTTTCCCTGATAAAGCATTGGATGTAATTGATATGACAATGGCATATTCACAAGTAATGAACGAAGATTTTTCTATTAATTATGCAAAAAAGTATATTTCCAATATACAATTGAAAAACAAAGAAAGAAAAAAAACACTGGTAAATTAATCAGTGTTTAGAGGAGGAATAGAAGATGATAACAAGACAAGAATTGTTAGAATACGCTGATACATTATATGAATTAAAAGATAGTGAAGTTGTTAAAACGTATCTTAAGGCATTACACGAAGTTGTAACATATTCTCAAAAAGAAAATGTTGTGTCGTTAGAGTATTATAAATCCTCTAAAAAATATGACTACTATATACAGTTGCCATATGAAAATTTTGAAATATTGGAAAATGGTAAATACGGATTTGAACAACATGGCTTTAGTTATTGTGGCAAAGGTGTTGGTGAAAATAAAGGTTGGAGTATTAGCGGTTGTTGTTCATTGTGCAATTTTACCAAAGAAAAGATAAAAGATATGATAGACAAAAGGATTAAAGAAGATAATGAGGAGGCAGAAGTATGAGTTTATGTTTATAAAGAAATCTACTATAAATAAGATGCGTAATTGTGGCTGGGGCTGTTATCAATTAATAGGAAACTTCTATTTAGTAAAAAAGTATAGTCCAGCAACTAAAGGAATTAAAGGTAAGATATGGGTAATCGATTATGCAGTTAAAGATAAAATTAAGGAGACAAGTAAATGGGATTAACAGATTATGAAAAATACCAGTTAGAATGGATGATTGAACATGGTCATTCATTAGAAGACATATTTAATTTAATGGACGACATTGTTGATGAAGAATATCATTACACAGACAGACCTTTACCAAGCGAGGCATTTGAAGCTTTTGAAGAAATCGGATTTAAAGGTTCTGAAATCTGGGCTTGTGAAGATGAATGGAAAAATAATGAAGCACTAGAAAATGATGAATTTTGCAAAGAATTAATATTGAATGGAATCAAACAAGGTATTGTTAAATTTATTAAAAATCCTCATGGTGAAGGAACTGATTGTGTTATAGGAGAAAATCGGTTTTACCTTGTAGATTTTTACGATGATGCAATTCCAATATCGATGATTAGGCTTCAATTTGATAATAAAGAATTGACTGAGATAGTTTTTAATGCAATATTTTCACTAGTTGGAGATGAACATAAATATAATATAAGTTATCTATTAGAAAATGTAGAATTATAAGGAGTGATGAGCATGAAAACATACAACATTGGATTTATAAATTCCAATGATTTACTTCCTGAGGTAACACAATTTGATATAGAAGAAAAAGAAAGCGTTACAGAAATGATGGTTGAATTAATTAATCTGTTCAGTGGTTTTTTAAAAGAAAATCATATTAACAAGTGGCATATTGAATATATTGAAGAAGTGTGAAAGGATTATTTAAATGAAAACATATGTAAGTGATTAAAACCGAAAGCATAACGAGGGTTTATAATTTTCACAACGGTATTCAAAGAAAATGGTAGTGGCTTTAAAACTCTGGTATATAAATAAAAAAGGAGAAATATATGAAAAAATTTAGTATTCCAGTTACCTGGCAGGTATGGGATAAGGTCGAAGTAGAGGCTGAAACAATTGAAGAAGCAATTGAGTATGTAAAAAATAATGTTGATGAAATTCCATTAGGAACTGAACCAGAATATATAGATGGTACTTATAAAATTGATGATGGTAAAGATGGTGAAAAATCCATCGAAGAAACTGTTAAATATCTAAGAAAATACTGGAATTTAAGTGGTGGAATTGATGGAGAAGAAATCTAATGTCAACTACCCCACGACTAAAGTCGGGGGCTTGTAAAAAGCCTGGTTGATTAGCCTCAGTGATATCGAAAGATTGAACTACGTTAGGACAAAATATACAGGTACCGGAGGATACTTCTCTCGTCCTCTGCTCTACGGAATATCTTTAAACATTGCTGAGGGTAGGCAAAGTGAGATATTCATTAAAACTTGTCCATAACATTGGCGAAGAGAACCTACCGCATATTACTTTTACAGGATATGCGAGAGTATCATGGAAATACTTTGTATTTCCTTTTGATACTGTTAAATTTATTAAAGGTGAGTTCGGTTATGACAAATATTTATATTTTAGATATAAATGGAAAACCACTTATGCCCTGCCATAACGGAGCTTTTGTTCGTTGCAGACTTAAAAATAAAGAGGCAAAAGTGGTAAAAAGAAAACCTTTCACTGTACAGCTTATGTACGAAGTGAAAAATAACTATAAACAGGATATATATTTAGGCGTAGATGCCGGATATAAATATATTGGATTTTCTGCTTCCACCAGTAATCAGGAATTATTCAGCGGGGAACTTGAACAGGATTGCGGGATGGTCGAACGCAATAAAGAGCGAAGAATGTACCGCCGGCAAAGAAGAAGCCGATTGCGCTATCGTAAAGCAAGATTTAATAATCGCAAAGCCGCCAAGCCTCAAGGCTGGACAGCTCCTTCCCTGCAGAGAAAAAGAGATACACATCTTAGATTCATTATGATGCTCAGTTCAATAATGCCAATTACTTATATTAATGTAGAAATTGGATTATTTGACCCCGCTTTAATGAAAGCAACAGCTGAAGGCAGAACAATTAAAGGTACAGATTATCAGCATGGAGAGGCTGAAGGATTTGAAAATATGAAATCCTATATCCGCTATAGAGACAGCTTCACCTGTCAGAATCCTGACTGTAAATGTCATAAGATGAAGAAAGAAGATAGAGAAAAGCTTAAACTGCATGTTCACCATATTGGTTACTATAAACATGACAGAAGCAACCGTCCTGGTAATTTGATTACTTTATGCGAGCTGTCTCATACACCTGAAACACATCAGCCCGGGAATCTGCTGTATGGATGGAAGCCAAAAATGAAATCTCTTAGAGAAACAGCTTTTATGAATACAGTTCGTAAAGAAATAGTTGATACTCTAAAAGTTATTTATCCGGATAAAACAGTTAGATATACTTACGGTTATAAAACTAATTTGACCAGACGGGACTGGCATGTACCTAAAAATCATCATAATGATGCTTTTTGTATAGCCGGTCAATACAATTTAAAAAGAGCTGAGACTGTTTATTTTAACCAGCAGAGACGTAATAATCGTTCTTTAGAAATCTTTCATGATGCTAAATATATTGACAGTCGAGATGGTAAACGTAAAACAGGGAAAGAGTTATACTGCGGGCGTAATACCAGAAACAAAAACTTCAATAAAGAAAATTTACATCCGTACAGAAGTAAAAAAGTTTCCAAGGGTAAACGAAATATTAGAAAACAGCGTCATAAGTATCAGCCAAACGATATAGTTGTTTTTGAAGGACAAAAATATAAAATAAGAGGAAGCCATTGCAAGGGAAGCCGTGTAATCTTAGACACAAAAAAATCAGTATCAGTTAAAAAGATACATATCCTGAAGCATTGTAGTGGAATATGTTAAAGGAGGCAGAAAAGTGGCAATTCCTCCCCATGACTAAAGTCAAGGGTTTCCTTGCCATATTGTTATGAAAAAATTAAATACAATAAAAACACATCAAATAATTTGCATAGTTGGTCCAAGCGCATCAGGAAAAACAACTTTAGTAAGAAACTATATAAAGACGTATAATTCCCTTTCTAACCCTATTTCCGAAATCCTCTCAACGACCACAAGAAATCCTCGTTGTGGAGAATTAAATGGTGTAGATTATAATTTTGTGGATTTGAGAGCCTTTCACAAATTATCTAAAATAGAAGAGGCAGAATATTCTGGGGAATTTTATGGTATTTCAGAAGAAGAAATCCTTGGAAAAGTCCAAAACAATACTATTCTATTTGCAGTTGTAAGTATTGAAGGTGTAATTTGTCTTAAAAGATACATAAAAGACAGGTTTCCAGACATAAAAGTTGATAGTGTTTTTTTGGATGTTCCAAGTAATATTTTGATAGATAGAATGGTTAATCGAGGCGATAAAATTGACAAAATACAACAAAGAATCAAAAATATGAGAAAAAATGATGAATTAAAAAATGGGTTGTTTTGCAATTTTGCTTTTACTCCTACTAATCCAGGGATTTATGACCCCAAAATTTGTGTAGAAGAATTTTATCAGTTTATTAAAAGGAATTTTTAATTAAATTAATTTATTTAGGGGCTGTATAGCCTCTTTTTGTATATTAAATAGTGAAAAGGTTGAGATAAATAAAACGAGCATATTTGATTTTTATGCTCGTTTTATAATTTACTTTTTAAATATTTTTTTATATGCTATTGGAATAAAAACAATAAACATTGCAATATTAGTAGCTATAAACATTTCGTCTTTACTAGAAATCATATATATAACATCAAATACAATTGATACAATTAAACATGCAAGGCATATATAAATTAATTTGTTTTTTTTCATGAGTTTCATTTCTTTCTTTGTGAAAATATATTATATTATGATGTTTTGACTCTACTTGTTGGTCGTACACTATCAAAATATATTGTACGGTCAGATACATATTTAGTATAATCTGAATTTTCATACCATACTTGACGTTCTTTTACTTTTGTACCGTCCATTGCTTGATAGTATTCAATATATAAAGTTTTTGAAATTTGGAATCCCATTTTGGCTCCTTTAACAGTTACAGAAATAGCTCCTAAAATAGGATGGGATACTTTACATAAACTAAGTGCGGCATTTAAAATTTGTAATACAGTTACTATTGATTTGTTTGTTTTACGAAATGGACCATATTCTTTAGACCAGGCAAATGTTTGAATTGATTCTGCTTCTTGAATATTTTCATATGAATCATATTTAGGTTTAGTATGATAAATCATTTCACTTACTATTGTTTTATTACCATTTTCATCAATCATATAGATATTTTCACCCTCTGTAACAAACAAATAATTTTGATTATCTAAGTTTAATAAAATATCATCAGTTGATTTATTTAGCTCTGTATAAATATATTTACCATTACTATCTTGTGAAATTTGCCCAATAGTATTATCCTCTTCCCTGACTTCTATCCCTACTACATCTGTTGCATCATAATTTAAAATGTCCGTATCAGAATCACTAATACTTTTAGGTAATATTGTATCGTTTTTTAAATCAATATACTTGCTATATAAAGAGTTATTGAACATAAATGAATCAGCATAACTTAGTGCATTTACCTTAAAAGGTAATATTGAAGTTACAAAAACGGCTATCACAGTAGAAAATGTAAGAATAGATTTTAATATTTTTGATGTTTTCATAGTAAAAGTCCTATTTTCCTCTCCTAATTTTATTTAAATAGAAATTCACCAATTACAGTTTTAGCATCTTATAAATATAAAGGAATAGATTCATCCTCTTTGGCCAAAGCATCTCTTTTTAAATCATCTGGAGATGTTATTTTACTATTGTATGATTTATACCCTATAACTCCGTTTTTACCTTCTGCTAAAATTAAATCAGGTGAATCGGAAATTATATTTCTCATATCTGGTCCATATGACTGTCCGTCTTCGTTAATTGGGTAATCATTATTTTTAATACTTTCTTTTGAAGGGATTACTAATTCTGTATTTTTCTTTGAATTTGCCTTCATTGTTACTGTAGTTGGCTTATTATTAATAAAATACAAACAAAATATACAAAGAAGAAGCAATAATGATACCAAAAATATAATACTAAGTTTTTCTCATATAATTTTATTTTTTAATTTTCCTCCTTTCCCTATATGTACTTAGATTATAACGGAAACTATTAAAGACAAATCTACCTTCCTCTAAGAAAATTATACTATTTTACCTTGCATATCTCTACTTATAAAAGCCATTTATGTAAAGTTTTTCAATGAATTTCATAAGGTATTTTTTTTATACTTAATATAAGTTAAATATATAATATATTTTATCTGTTCTGATAAAAGATATACATAATAAATTCTATAAAATATATCAGAAAAGCTATAATCGGTACGCATGCCCTATCTGTATTTACAAAATAAATTAGGTGGCGGGGTTCACGAATCATATCATTTCTTAAAAAGTATAAAAACAGTAAGAGTACATGTTGTTTAGCAACACTCTTTTTTATTTGTTTAATTAGTTATATATGCTATAATTAGATAGCTAAATATACGATTAGAAAGGAACGATAGAATATGGATAAAAAGCAAACTTTTATGAAACTTAAAATTGGTTAAAAACAGTAATAATAAAAAATCTAAACAATAAATAAAAGGAGAAATTTTATGGGATTAACAATTGAAAACAAACATAGTTCGATAGATTTGAGTTATACAGGTTTTGCTCGTTTACGAACAAAGATTGCTTATTTACATAGCAAAGAGTTAGGGAAATTTTATGATGAATTAGTTAACGCAATTCCCATGTTTGGAAAAGAGAGAGAAATATTTTTAAAAGATTACGAGAAAAGACTGTCAACAATTGATGAAGAATTGAATGTTTCTCACTATCTTTTAGATTTTTTGTATGCTGATGATTACGAAGCCACTATGTCCGTTAAACACTGCAGAAGGATTTGGAATATAATCAAAAATTGTGATGAAGATTTTTCAATCGGATACGTTGGAAGAAAAGATTGTGCTATGTTCTTTGATTTTAAAAGAATTGTAAAAGAATGCAGAGATAAAAATATACAAATGTATTGGTTTTAAAGGAGAATATCTATGAAGCTTGAAAATGAGGAATTATTATTAAGCTATCTTAAAAATGAAGAAGAGCTAATTCAAATTATTATAGATTCTAAAAACAGTTTTGAATCGTGGAAACAAGTTGTTGATATGTGGAAAAAAGTAAAAAAAGAAATAATGATGATTCTCATAGTATCTTTAATGTTTTTTATATTTGCTTTATTACAAGAGCTAGTACAAATCTTCACATTTTTTTTCTTTTTATTAGCAGCTCTTTTAACGTTTGTTGTATTGAGTTGTTTATTAATCGAAAATTACCGCCCTAATTCTTGGTTAGATTTTACATCATACAAAAATATTGAAAGAATAAACAGCTTTTTAGAATCTGAAAACAGCAATATTAAAATTAGTGATACTAACATAAAAGCAAATATGTTTAGAAATCAAAAGAAGATTAAATATACCTTTATAACTGACGTTCAAAAGAAAAGATATTTGCTGGAGGAAGATAATGAATAATAAATACATAAGAAAATGCCCAAAGTGTGGACGTATTATGATTAGTCAAGTTGAATATGATTTCTATGGTCAAAGTATACTTGTTTACCACTGCTTATGTGGACATAAAATGAAACAAAAATAAATAATAAAACGGAGGTTTTTTATGAAATATTACGTTTATAAAAGAAAAGCTGAGTGGGTAGAGCCCCCAATTAGTACTAATAGTGATATGTCTGATTGGCTGAACTGGTACAGATGGAAGGAATGGGAATGTCTCGGTTATACAGAAGGGGCAAAGGAATTGTATCTTGTTTTAGGTAAGTACATAGAATCAGTTAATAGTTTTTTGGAACAAACCACTTTTAAATCTTTGTATACGCCGTCAGCGCAGTTTCTCATTTTGGATGAAAAAAGAAGAATTAGAGATTATCAAGAACTTATTCGTAATATAAAAACTCACCGACAATACCGAAAATACTGCAAATCTCGCTGGAGATGGCCGGAAAATCATAGTGAGCAAAAACGTTCTATAACGCCAGAAGAAGTACAAGAAATCAGATTCAAATACAACATTGATTTAAAACCTATAAAAAACAAAAGAAAAATTAATGGTTATGATTTGGAATATCAAACAAAACTTCAAAGAAACTGGAAAAGATACCGAAAAACACAATATAAAAAATGTTTCTATAATAGGTACGATTTCGGTGGTATTGAAGAAACTAATAACATACCAGGAGTGTATAGAACATTATACGAAAAAGGTAAATCTATAGTTTAGAAAAATTATTTAGGAGAGTAATTATGGAAAACACTAAAAATAAACAAGAAAAAATAACTCAAGATGAGGTATTAATGGCTCTTGCCAAAGTAAGAATGGATGGAGACTGGTGCGAAGAGGAGGATTATAAGCTTGTACAAAGTATAGTAAAAGATTATTTTGCTTTGATGGACGCTTTTGGTAAAGATAAAATACTTGGATTATCCCTATCGAGAAGTGATGGAGATGACGGTATATTTGAGTTTGAAGCGGATGTTTGGGCAACGATTGGTCCAAGGATTGTAAAAGTATTTTATAGGGATATGTAAATATCGTTATGGGTTATATATTAATGAAGTGTGGAGTTCACTAAAGATTAAAAAGAGGTAAAAAATGAAGAAAAAAAATATTAAACCAGAAATAAAAAACAGTTTTTTTATATTGTATAAGGATGACATTAGATTTGTTATAGAAGTAATGGGAATATGTGGAATTAGTTTTTGGATTTATAGCGTATATCTAAAACTTAACATGTCTGTTGCACAAGCGGCCGCAAGAACACTTATGACAATAGTGATTGGAATTATAATTCTTTATGCAATACGTTTTGTTTACTTCTATGTTGAGTATTTAATGAATCAAAGACGAATTCCATTATCCGATAATGAGATTCAAGCGCTAAATTTAAATAATATAGAAGAGTATATAGAGTATCTTGGGGAGTTATTAAACCATTTTTACCCCAAAGGCGAAGTATTTTTTCTTTTACTAATTGCTACTTATAACTATTTCGAAAAAGATAATTGCAAACACGAAAAACTTGATTTAAATCAAATATTTGACTGTGATAATCCCAATTTAGATTTAAACGAGTTAAGTGATTTTTCTGTTACTAACAAAATTACCATAAAATCAAAGAAAAAATATAAATTATTAGTGAAAATTGTATTTGATAAAGAAAGCTTACAAGATTCTTGGCTAAGTTATTACTATGTTTCTAATATATATACTAGTAAGAGGAAAATGAAATATGGAAAAAATAAATTATGAACTTTTACTTAATTTGGCAAAAAAGCAAAATATCCCTGTTCGTAAAGCAGAGCCGGGTGAAAAACCTGGAATTTATATATCTGATGGCAGTGGTGGAAAAAGACCCTTTGCAGTAAATGACTTATTATATCCAAACGAAAAACTAGTAAAAAAAATCACAAAATAAGGAGTATTGTGTTATGGAAAGGATATTTATTATAGGCCTAACAGTACTATTAATATTAACACTAGGGATTTTGGTATTAAATGCCAAATTATACCCAGCTAAAGGTAAAATGGTTAGTGTATCTACTTCTATAGTATCATTAGTGATATTAATTATTATTTTTGAACAAATTTTGTGAGGTAAGATAGTATATGACTGTAATCTGTGAAAAAGGAAATATTCTAAATACAAAATGTAATATTATTTGTCAACAGGTAAACTGCAAAGGTGTTATGGGAGCAGGTCTTGCTTTACAGATTAGAAGAAAGTGGCCAATTGTTTATAAAGATTATAAACAGTATTGTAATAGCGCTAATAAGTATAATAATTTATTAGGAAATGCACTGTTTACCAAGGTGGAAAATGACAAATACGTAGCGAATATATTTGGACAATTAAATTATGGAAGGGCAAAACAGCAAACTAATTATTCAGCTTTATCTAAGTCTTTCACTACAGTATGTAATTTTGCCAAGGTAAACGGCTACACAGTTGCGATTCCCTATGGAATCGGCTGTGGTTTGGCTGGTGGTTCTTGGGATGTTGTAAGCAAAATCATTTTAGATATTTTTGAACATACTAGTGTCCAGTGTGAGATATGGATATTCAGAGATTAGTCAAAAAAGAAGGTGTTTTTAATGGATTTAAAAGTATTTTTGCTAATGTTTAGAATTATTGAATGTTTATTGTTTATTATAAGTATTTTTATGTTTTATAAATCTACAAAAGAAGCAATGAAACTGAATAATTATTTACAAAATAGAATAAATGAATTAGATAAGCAAATAAAAAATGAAAGCAAATTTAGAGAATCATTAGATAAGAATGACATGAGGTAATTGAAAATGAATAGAAAAGAATATGAAGAAAGAATAGCAAAGCTAGAAAAAGAATTAGATGAATTAAAGAAAGTGGAAATTGAAGATGATGAATTTCCTAGATATAATGAAAACTATTGGTTTGTTAATTCAAATGGAGACATTGATGGCACTCAATGGTGTAATACTGAAATAGATAATTATCGTAAAGACTTTTTAAGAATTTTTAGAAGTGGTGAAGAATGTGAACGTTATTTAGAAATTCAAAAAGCATTTAAAGATGAGTCTAAAAAATTTGAGCCAAATTGGAAAGATAATGGTCAATATAAATATTATCTTTATTATGATTATGATTATGGTGATAATATTAAAATTAATTCGGCGTGGAGTCAACAAATGGCAACTTTATATTTTGAAAGCAAAGAAATATTAGAAGAATTAATAGCGCGTTTTGGAGAAGATGATGTTAAGAAATATTATTTTGGAATAGAAAAATAAAAAGCAAGAAAAGAGGTATTAAATATATGGTGAACTACCATAGACCATAAAGGTCTATAGCTTCTGTTAAATGGTTCACCAGACTCAGCTGATAGAAACATCAGCTACGATATT
>OCAE01000155.1_pt1 | contig 63872 bp, 68 predicted proteins | sample 1495581 | NCBI WGS metagenome assembly OCAE01 (sample SAMEA2580278, study PRJEB22360) | human gut metagenome | biome: human gut; feature: human-associated habitat; material: faeces | place: Denmark | collected 2008/2010 | reverse complement strand
CTTTTATTACGCCTTAAAGATGAAAAATAAGTTTGTTATAGTGTGCTTGATAATAATTAAGGTTGCCGTATTTCTTTATTTAATAGATAAAATGACCAAGGTGCATGCAGGAGGCTGTGGTTACGCCCAGTATCCATGCGGTTTCCAGAGATGGGGCTAGATTTATTGTCGTTATCATTGCACTCGTCTTGATATTTAAAACACAGCTGACGACGCTGGTCAACGATATTTTTGAAAAGATCACAAGTGAAAGTGCGGGAATCTAACGTGAAAAAAGGGGAGATCACAGCATTTTTAAGCCTGATATTTGTACTGATGATCTCATTTGTAACAGCAATTCTGGAAAGTGCATTTGTTCAGGCAGAGAAAAATCAGGCAAGGCTGGATATGGATCGTGCGGTGTATTCGGTATTTGGAGAATATCAGAAGGAATTATTGGAGGAGTATGGAATTTTTGCGGTGGAGGGAAGTTATGAGACCGGTAATTTCTCAGAGAAACAGCTGATCGACAGAATGCACTATTATGGAGCGTCAGGGGTCTGGCCGGAAGTAGAAGGGATTCAATTTCTCACAGATCAAAACGGACAGGCATTTCGGGAAGGAGCTGTCAAATATATGGAAGATCTGTATGGGATTTCGATTATTCAAGGATTGGGGGCCCTGGCAGAAAAGTGGGAACAGCAGGAAATTACCGGGGAACAGACAAAGGATGAGAGTAATCAGAGTCTGGAAGAACTGGATGATATGTTGAATCAGAATCAGAGCTCTCTTCCGATGGAAAATAATCCGCTTCCCCACATCGAACAGTTGAAAAAGTCGGGTCTGATCAGCCTGGTATTTCCGAAAGAAAAGCAGGTTTCCCAAAAGCAGATCCGAGGGGAAGAACAGGCTTCCTCCCGGGCGCTGCGGACCGGGCGGGGGACATTTCCGGTCAGAAGCGATGTGGATGAGATTACAAAAAAGCTGTTATTTCATGAGTACATTCTTAAAAAATTCGGAAATGCTGTGGAAGAAGAAAAAGAAAAACGATCGCTTGCCTATGAAGTGGAATATCTTCTGGAGGGAAAGACATCTGATCAGGAAAATCTGGAGGCGGTGCTGAACAAGCTGCTTTTGATCCGGATGGGGCTGAATTTTGTATATCTGCAGACGGATACAGCAAAACAGGCGGAGGCAGGAGCTATGGCATTGGCGCTTGCAACGGCAGTAGCGCTTCCGATGCTGGAGCCTGTAGTCAAACAGGTATTGCTGGCAGCGTGGGCATTCGGGGAAAGTGTCATGGATTTACGTTCTCTGATGTCCGGAAAACGCGTTGCTCTGGTAAAAACAGCAGAGAACTGGCAGCTGTCGCTCTCTTCCCTGATGAAGATGGGAACCAGTGAAGATACACAGGAAGGGGCTGATGTAACAGATGGATGGGATTACAAAAGTTATCTGAGAATGCTGTTGTTTTTAGAAAATGGAGATCATCTTACCATGCGTACGCTGGATCGGGTGGAGCAAAATCTGATCTATGAAAAAGGACTTGCCTTTTTTCGTGCAGATGCATGTGTAACAAAGCTCAGACTGCAAAACCTTGTTCAGATCAGAAACGGGTTATCTTATGAATTTCCACTCTATTTCGGATATGAATAAACAACTCCCGCACCCGGCACAGGTGCCCGGATCTACTGCCGAAACGTCCCCTCTGGCAGAGACACTCACAAATTTTAAAGAAAGGAAAAATGATGACACAATCAAATCAAAAACCATCCAATAAGAATCTAAAACGGGCATCTGTGCCGGGGGCGGGAGGAAGTATTACTGTAGAAGCAGCGCTTAGCGTACCGATCTTCTTTTTTGCGGTAGTATGTCTGATCTATTTTATTGAAATTCATAATGTGCAGACAACCATTCGGGCAGCGGCAGTTCATGCGTCCAAGATCTGTACGGAAGATACAGCACTTGTTCCGGTCTTAAATACATCGAAGCTGGAATCGGAAATTGTCAGGAGTATTGGAGCAAAGCGTCTGGAGAACAGTATTGTGAGCGGTGGAAGTAAAGGGATACAATGTGCGGGATCATATTGTAATCCCAATGGGAATGAGCTGAATGTTGTTGTACGATACGGAATCCGGCTTCCGTTTTTACAGTTTGGAAATCTGTCTGCAGAATATAAGGAAGAAATGAAATTCAGCAGTTGGAACGGATTTCAGAAGAAAGGTCTGGAGTCAGGAGATGAACAGATCGTCTATATTACAAAAACAGGGCTGGTTTATCATGAAGATTATCAGTGTACGTATCTGCAGCTTTCTGTCAGGTTTATCCCTTATGCAGACCTGGACGGAATTCGGAACGAAGACGGCGGAAGATATTATAAATGTGACAAATGTGTCCATGGAAGTGCAATGGCAGGAGTTTATATTACAAATACAGGGGGCAAGTATCACAACTCACTCACATGCGGCGGTCTGAACCGGACGATTTATGCGGTTCAGAAATCAAGGGTGATAGGAAGAGGGGGATGTTCACGATGTACGAAATAGGAGAAATTTGTTTTGGAGGATATTTATGTGTTGTTTCCATGTGGGATATCAGAAAAAGAGAAATACCGGTTTGGCTTATTGCGGCAGGTGGGATTCTTTCGGCAAGTCTTGGATATTTTCATGGAAAAATTCCACTGGTACTAATGGTCACAGGCGCGCTTGTGGGCGGAGTGTTTCTTCTGATCAGCAGATTGACACAGGAGGCTTTCGGATATGGTGACAGTCTGATGATCGCGGTGACGGGGGTGTATCTCGGATTTTGGAATGTGTTGTATCTCCTTGTCTGGGCATATGTTCTGGCAGCAGTGTTTGCAGGATACGTGCTGATCAGGAAAGGTTTTCAAAAAGATGCGGCATTTCCGTTTGTTCCGTTTTTGCTGGCTGCGTATATAGGGATCGTCTGTCTGGGAGGGATATAAATGAGGTGTGTAAAAGGGAGTACCACAGTTGAAATGGCATATGTGATGCCGTTGATTTTTCTGGTATTTCTGATCATTGTCCGTACGACATTTTATTATCATGATAAAAGTATTTTAGACGGGATGGCATATGAAGCAGTTACGACAGCGGTTCAGACGGCACGGAATCCAAAAGCGAAAGAAGCGGATGTGGAGACGTTTTGCAGGGAACGGATCAGGTGGAAACTTATTTATTTTTCTATGCCGGAGGTGTCTGTGAATGTGACAGATGATGAGGCAGAGACGACAATTTCCGCGACCAGAGGGAAGATGTGTATCCGGGTAACAAGACAGGTAAAAATCCCGCATCCGGAGAAAAAGATCCGTTTGAAGAAAAAACTGGAAACAATAAAATAGGAGAAGTTGGAAGTGAATACAAAATATGAAAAAGAATTAAACAGAATCTGTCTGCATATTCATGTACCGGAGATTTATGAGGAAGATTATCAGATGCCGATGCTGAGAGCAAATAAAATTCCGGGCATTCTGGAAGTAAACGGCTGCGGAATCGATGGAGAGAGCCGGTATACATATGAAATCACAGGATTAGTTTCCATGGCGGTTTTATTTGAAAACAAGCAGGTTCAAAAAGGGGATATTGAGCAGTTTATCTATTGTCTTCTGGAGAGTATTTCGCAGCTGCAAAAGTATATGCTGCATCCGGGCTGTCTGTTGTTAGAACCGGAATATGTTTTTTGCAGAAAACAGAAATATTTCTTTTGCTATCTGCCTGGAGGGAAACAGGAGCTCTGTGAATCATTTCACCGAATGACAGAGTATTTTGTAGAAAAGCTGGATTATGAAGATGAGAAGGGGATCACGCTTGCTTATGAGCTGCATAAAGCAACACTTGAGGAGAACTATGATCTGGATGCCATTATGCAGGAATACCGTACAGAATGCGAAGAAGCAGAAGAGGAGGAGGAGCCGGATACAGAGGAAGCGTGGGAAGAAGAGGAAATTTCTGATTCTCTGTTTACGTTGGATACGGAAGAGGAATATAAACCAGCAAAGGATACGGAGGTCATCCGGGAATCCGGCGGTGTATGGAGTGCTTGGAAAAAAGCGGCGCATAAAATCAGCAGAGGGAGACTTGGAAGATGGGGAAGCTGGGATGATCTGATATTGGAAACAAATGGACAAGATGAATCCACTCACTTATAATAACTGTATTAAATTGCGCCTGATGAAGGGCGCGGAAAAGAGGGATTCAAATTGCAGAAAAACAAACAGACAGTCTGTACAGCGGCACTGATCGTGATCAATATGGGAATCTTTTTTCTATTGTCATTTCTGGGTAACCCGGAAAATGCGGTATTTATGATAAAATACGGAGCCATGTACCCACCGTTGATTTTTGAAGATGCCCAGTATTATCGGTTGATAACCTGCATTTTTTTACATTTTGGGATCGATCATCTGATGAATAACATGGTAATGCTCGGTGCATTGGGGTGGAATCTGGAGAAGGAGATTGGCAGTTTTAAATTTTTGCTGATTTATTTTGTGAGCGGGATCGGGGCAAATCTGATTTCTCTTGCCATGGATTTTTACACTGGAAATCTGGCAGTCTCAGCAGGTGCATCCGGAGCAATTTTTGGATTGCTCGGGGCACTTCTGTGGGTTGTGATTCGTAACAGAGGAAAGGCCGGAAGGCTCACCGGAAGAGGGATGCTGTTTATGGTACTGTTAAGTCTTTATTTTGGCTTTACCAGTACAGGCGTAGACAATGCGGCCCATGTGGGCGGGCTGATCTGTGGATTTCTGACAGCCGTGCTTTTGTATCACGGAAGGAACGTGCCTAGACAGGAAGTGTAACGGTAAATGTAGTGGATTCCTGCGGAGTGGAAACAGCAGTGAGAGTTCCTTCGTGAGCCTCTGCAATCTTGCGGGAGAATGCCAGTCCAAGTCCGGTTCCGCCCGGTTTGTAGGTGACAAATGGCTGGAAGATACATTCCATCTGCTCCGGAGTGATTCCGCAGCCGGTATCGGTACAGGTGATGGTAATGATATCTCCGCTGCGGGAAGCTGCCAGATGAATGGAGCCTTGTTCGGTGATGGCTTCCTCTGCATTTTTCAGCAGGTTCAGGACAAGTTCCTGCAGTTTGATCTTGTCTCCGGTAAATTCACCGAGAGAGTCGGAGATAGAAGAGGAAAATTCAATATCTGCTTCATTTGTGTCCAGCGAGATTGCAAAAGAGATTGCAACGTTTTTCAAAAGCTGTTCTATAGAGAAGACAGAATAATACAATTCATTGCTGCTGTTAAAGGCAGAAAGCTCTTCTAAAAGCTGAATAATAAAATCGACGTCACCCATTACCTGGCTCCAGTGCGGAATGTCTTTGAGCTCCGGATTTTGTTTTTCCATTACCTGCAGGGCAGAGGAAACAAGAGTAAGGGGATTGCGAATCTCATGTGAGATCGTGGAAATTGTATTTCGGTGATTGCGCAGAAGCTGCGGGATGATCTGCCGTGCATCTTCATTATTGCTCATCAATTTGTTCATTTTATTAATATCGATATTGTATAGCATAGTTATGTCCTCCAAAGTAGTTCTGTTTAAGTGTAGTCTATCATGCGAAAAAGGAGGGTTCAATAAAATAAGTATGACAAAATTCGACAAAAAAGGCGATTTCTGTAAGTAAAATATTCTTCTATTTTCTGGAAAAATGTTTTATACTACAAGTAAACAAAAAAGGAGATGCTTAGATAATGAAAGATGATAACTGTATTTTTTGCAAACTGGCATCAGGTGAGATTCCTTCAGTAACTATTTATGAAGATGCTGATTTTCGTGTAATTCTGGATTTGAGCCCGGCGTCAAAAGGACATGCACTGATCATACCAAAAGAACATTACCGCAATTTATATGATCTGGATGATGAACTGGCAGCAAAAGCGCTGGTGCTGGCAAAAAAGATGATCTGTAAGATGAAAGATATTCTTGGATGTGATGGATATAATATTGTTCAGAATAATGAAGAGCCGGCAGGGCAGACTGTATTCCATTTTCATATGCATTTGATACCGCGTTATGAAGGAGATCAGGTTGGTCTTGGCTGGAAGATGGGTGAACTGACAGAAGCAGACAAGGAAGAGATTCTGAATAAAATCAAGTAATTACTGGAGAAAACATGTTGACGGATAAACAAGATTATGATGAGATATACCAAAAATACAAAAATCTCGTTATGAAGGCAGCATATAAATATTCAGGGAATTACGATATTGCAGAAGATATTACACAGAGTACATTTCTGCAATTATATATGTATATCGATGAATTGAAGGATATCAATATCAAAGCTTGGATGTATACGACTGCAAAGCATATGGCATTGAATTATAACAAGAAAGCAGAAAGAGAAGTTCTCTCGGAAACAGGGGATGATCCTGTTATTTTAGATCTGGAGGACAGCGCAGAAGATACATACATGGAAAGAATGAAGGATGATGAACAGACCAGTCTGCATGAAGAGATTTTTGCAGCCTTGTACAAGCATAATCCACGTTGGTATGATGCAATTCGTTATGTATATTACTTGGAGATTCCGCAGTCTGCTGTTGCAGAAAGAATGGAGATAAGCATAGAAGTGCTGCACAGTTTACTCTACAGAGCAAGAAAATGGATCAGAAAAAAGTTTGGTGTAGAGTATGAGGAATTTTTGGAGCTGTAAACGAACAGGTGTCAAAACGACACCTGTTCAGCTGATTTTAGTGGTGATATAAAACTATCTGCGGGAATTCTCGATGAGATCGATGATTGTATCGATTGAATTTTGCTGATTCGAATCACGCATGGCATCCATAAAACGGCTGCGATCGTTATACAATTTCCTCACTGCCTCTAAAAGAGATTCTTTGGTCAGCTCTTCTTCTTCGAGAACCATGCTGAAGCCCTGACGTTCAAAGGAGCGGGCATTTAAAATCTGATCTCCGCGGCTTGCGTTGGCTGAGAGCGGGATCAGCAGATTCGGTTTTCTCAGAGCAAGAAGTTCGCAGATTGCGTTTGCACCGGCTCTTGAGATCACAATATCTGCAAGTGCAAAGATATCACGAAGCTCATCCTTGATATATTCAAACTGTGTGTAGCCTTTCATAGAAGTCAGAGAGTCATCTACCTTGCCTTTTCCGCAGAGATGGACAATCTGGAAATGCTCTAAAAGTTCCGGGAGTGCCAGACGAACAGCGTTATTTACTGCAACGGATCCAAGGCTTCCGCCGATGACGAGGATGACTGGCTTGTCAGCAGAAAAATGACACAGATCCATAGCCGCGATCCTGTTTCCGGATAATAGTTCCTGACGGATCGGAGAACCTGTTAATACGGCCTTGTCTTTCGGAAGATGCTCCAGAGTCTCAGGAAAGTTACAGCATACCTTTGTAGCAGATGGAATTGCGATCTTGTTGGCAAGTCCGGGTGTCATATCAGATTCGTGAATGATCGTCGGAACTTTATTGTGTTTGCCGGCAAGTACGACAGGAACAGATACAAATCCGCCTTTGGAAAAGATCACATCCGGCTGAAGTTCTTTGATCAGTCTCTTTGCTTCACCGAATCCTTTCAATACGCGGAATGGATCGGTAAAGTTCTGAACACTGAAATAGCGGCGCAGTTTACCGGAAGAGATTCCGTGGTAAGGGATGCCGAATGGCTCGATGAGCTCTTTTTCGATTCCCTGATAAGAGCCAATATACTGAATATCGTATCCGAGTTCCAAAAGACGTGGAATCAGAGCGATATTGGGGGTAACATGACCGGCGGTTCCACCTCCGGTAAGTATGATTCGTTTCATATAAAAACCTCCAGAAAAAATGTGTTAGTTAGTCGGCTGCAACGAAAATAGCCGAGGAAAACATATAATTTCATATTAACCTTATTTAGTGAAATGTCAAGACAAAAGTAGGAACCATAAATAGAATCGTGTAAGGGGTAGAACGATGAAAAAAAAGAACGTGCTTTCACTTCATGAAGAAACAGAAAAAGAAGCGGCAAAAATCGAAAAAGAGATTCTGAAAGACTCCAAACTGGAAGAAATCAAAGTCTCTGATGAAATGGAAAAAAGGCTGGCAGAGCAGATACAGGCATATGAAAAGACACAAAGTCAAAAGAAAAAGAAAGTGCATCGGCACAGTCCGCTTTTCAGAAGAAGAGTAATGGTGGCTGCCGCAGTGCTGATGATCGCGGCTGTTGCAACAAGCGTGACTGCGGTGGGGAGTAAATCTTATCTCAAGGAGATCATTGAGAAGTTTACCGGGGAGACAGGTCAGGCATCGGTGATCAATGTGGAGGATATGGATACGCAGGCAAGTGAGAGTGAAGATGAAACACGAGTATATAGAGAGATAAAAAAAGAGCTGGGAATTCAGGCTGTGAGAATACAGTATAAACCCAAAGGAATGAGATTACAAAAATATATTCTTGATAAGGAACAAGGGAGAGCACAAGTGTTTTATGAATATCAGGGAGAAGTGGTCTGGTATTCTATTTATATGAATGCAGAGGATTCTTCGTTGGGACAGAAAGAATCTGATGAGAATATAGATAAATTTGTAGTAGAGAATAATGGGAAGAAAATAGATGTTATCGAAAGTGATATTGAGGGTTATGAAACGCATCGGTATATTGCAGAATTTGAGAATTATGGTGTTCATTATCAACTGAGAGGAATCATGGAAAAGAAAGAGTTTGAAAAAATTTTAAAAAATTTGAAGTTTTTTTGAAAAAGTGCGTCAGTTTTTCCAGGTTCGATTGTTTACTTAATAGAGGGGGAAGGAGAGAGTTATGAGAATTAGAAAAAAAATGCTGTCTGTATTCTGTGCGGCAATGTTACTGGGAGTGATCACATCAGTCACAGTCCCTCAGGTGCAGGCATCAGATGAGCAGACGAAAAAGGTGGATGGTTCCTATCTAACCATGCAGGAGAGTGCATCGGGTACAAGTCAGAATGAAGATGCAAAAGGTCAGTACATCATGTTAGGAGAGTGTTCTATTACAAAAGCTGGGCGTAATCGAATTTATGTATATGCTGGAACAACGGCTAATCGAACAGTCAATTTTGTTTCTACAATTATATATGTGGATCAGTATAACGAAAAGGATGATGTTTGGGATCAGATTGATGCGTGGAGCAAAGATGCAGAGAATGACTATTTTGTAAGCACTTCGAAATATATTAAGGTGGATCCGGGATATTACTACCGGGTGCGTGCAGAGCATTTCGCAGGTATGGAGTATCCATATGAGGAGGACTATTCCTTCACAGACGGAATTATGATCAAATAGCCAATCACTTACCTTTTATAATTCCATAGTCTCTGAGTGGTTGAAGCAGCCGTCATAGTATGATGCAACTATAAAATAAATTATAAGAGCCTGTACGAAAACACCACAATGAACAGACATGCTTATGACGGCTGCTTCAACCACTCAGGGATACAAAATAATATTGATATGAAATAAGAACAGCAATCGGAATTACTTTCCGATTGCTGTTTTTAATGCTTGTGCGAGCTGATCCGGGCAGGAAGTTGCCTTGAATCCGCAGCGGATTCCTTCTACTCTGTCAATGACTTCCTGAACATCCATTCCTTCTACAAGGCGCGCAATTCCCTGAAGATTGCCGTTACATCCTCCGGTAAAGTGTACATTTTTTACTTTATTGTCTTCGATATCAAATTCGATGTTCTGAGAACAGACTCCAGTTGGTTTGTAATGCATAGTATCAGACCTCCAATTAAAAAATTCATTTGTATGTTATCAGAAGAATTATAACAGACCTGTTTTAGAAATTCCAGAGGAAGTTTATTCACTTTCGTATGTCAGGATTCGAGTGTTTTTGTGGAAAAACGACAACATCTGAAAGTGGACTGTGGATAACTTTCAAAAACGCTCACGCCTTGAAAATCAAGGGAAAGGTGAAGTTTAAAAGGGGAAAAATCCAGGCGGGAAATCAGAGAAAAGAAGCATGGAAACAGACCGAATGTAGAATTATGTAGAACGGTTTTGCGGGCATCCTGGGGAGACTTGTTTTATAATGGCCACAGGCACACAATTGAACGAATTGTGAAAAAGACCATAAACAGGAGGTTTAACTATGTGGAAAGAAGCAGTAGCGGAGACAGGCATCATATTTTATCTGATGCTGGGAGTAGGAATTGTTGGGATACTTGCAAAGGTAATGAATTATGTGACTTTGCGTAAGCTGGTGAATGCGGCCGGGAGTATGTCAAAGAGTACACACAAACTGATGAAGCTTGTTCGTGCAAAATACGAACATGCCTGTATGGTACATGACAGAGTAGAAAATGTGAATGCATTTGTAGAAAAATACATTTATGAGTACAGAGGGTTTTTCCTGAAAATACATACCTGGAGACAGATCCAGATTCAGTCGATCTGGTTTGCGGGAATTCTGGCGGCGATTGGAGCTGTGGGACATTTCATGGCGCATGGATTTTGTGAGCAGGTGTATCAGTATGGTGCGCTTGGGGCAGCAGAGATGGTAGCGTTGTTTGTAATCAGCCAGCTTTCCGATGAATCGTATAAAATCGAGGCGGCGGAGAATTACATGGTGGATTATCTGGAAAATGTGTGTGCGCACCGATACAAACGAATGCGTAAAAATGAAAAAAATCTGGAGGTAATCCGTACGGAGGCAGGAGAATCCCAGAAATTATCCGGCGCCCAGAAAGCATCGCAGAGAGCGGCGGCTGTAGTGAAGAAACAGGATGAGGAGCTTGCCATCAATATAGAGGAAGAACCGAAAAAATTCAAGAAAGAACTGGAGAAGACGATGGAAAAAGAGGATCTGGAAGAACCGGCGCTCAAAGAGGAGGCGATTCGTCAGATTTTGGAAGAATTCCTTGCCTAACAAAGTCAGATTTGATAAAATGGGCTTGTAAATTTATAGAAGTTAGAGAGGAAGGATAAACAATGGCTAATAAAGTAACATTTGATTATTCAAAAGCAGCTGGTTTTGTTCAGGAGCATGAAATGGCATATATGAGCGAGCTTGTGGCACAGGCAAAAGAGAAGCTTGTGGCAAAGAGCGGAGCAGGAAATGATTTTCTTGGATGGATCGATCTTCCGGTTGATTATGATAAAGAAGAGTTTGTACGTATTCAGAAAGCAGCAGAAAAGATCAGAAAAGATTCAGAAGTACTTCTTGTGATCGGAATCGGCGGATCTTATCTCGGAGCGAGAGCTGCCATTGAATTTCTGGGACATTCTTTCGCAAATGTGGTATCCAAAGAGATCAGAAAATCTCCGGAGATCTACTATGTAGGAAACAGCATCAGCAGTACATATATCAAACATCTGATCGATGTAGTGGGAGACAGAGATTTTTCTATCAACATGATCTCAAAATCCGGAACAACAACAGAGCCGGCCATTGCCTTCCGTGTATTTAAAGAGATTCTGGAAAAGAAATACGGAAAAGAAGAAGCAGCAAAGAGAATTTATGCAACAACTGACAAAGCAAAAGGTGCACTGAAGAACCTTGCAACAGAAGAGGGATACGAGACATTTGTAGTACCGGATGATGTAGGAGGACGTTTCTCTGTACTGACAGCAGTTGGTCTGCTTCCGATCGCAGTAAGTGGTGCTGATATCGAGAAACTCATGGAAGGTGCAGCAGCAGGAAGAAAAGAAGCTCTGGAGAATGATTTCGCAGAGAACGGAGCACTTCAGTATGCTGCGATCCGTAACATTTTGCTTAGAAAAGGAAAGACGATCGAAGTTCTGGCAAACTATGAGCCAAGCCTTCACTATGTATCTGAGTGGTGGAAACAGCTTTACGGAGAGAGCGAAGGAAAAGACCAGAAAGGAATCTTCCCGGCATCTGTAGATCTGACAACTGATCTGCACTCTATGGGACAGTTCATTCAGGATGGAAACAGAATCCTGTTTGAGACAGTTATGAATGTGGAGACATCCAAAGAAGAGATCATCATCAATGAAGAGCCTGTAGATCTGGATGGACTGAACTATCTTGCAGGAAAAACAGTTGATTTCATCAACAAGAGCGCGATGAACGGAACAATCCTTGCTCACACAGATGGTAATGTACCGAACCTGATCGTGAACATTCCGGAACAGAACGAATACTATCTGGGACAGTTATTCTACTTCTTCGAATTCGCATGTGGAATCAGCGGATATCTGCTCGGTGTGAATCCATTCAATCAGCCGGGAGTTGAGAGCTATAAGAAAAATATGTTCGCACTCCTTGGAAAACCTGGATTTGAAGCAGAGAGAGAAGAGCTGTTGAAGAGACTGTAATAGGAAAAGAATAAAGTAGGACAAGTAGAAAGCCTCCGGCGGGGAAGATAAGATTCTTTCCCCAGCCGGGGGCTTTTTCATTGCTGCATTTTAAAAATTCTGTTTTTATATTCTTTTGGAGAAATACCATATTGTTTTGTAAAAGCTTTGTAAAAAACGGAATAATCAGAAAATCCACATAGTTCAGGCAATTTTTTTAATGGTGTCTGACTGGAAATTAAATTTTTAGCTTCGATCAGGCGGCGTTGTGTAATATACCGATAAAGGCTCAAACTGATCTGTTTACTGAACAATTGATTGATAGAAGATTCACTGACCAGAAAGTGCGCTGCGATTCGTTTCGCACTTAATTCTTCGGAAAGATGATTTTCTATAAAGTGAATGATCTCGTCCAAAAGAATGGTTTTTTCCGGCTTTAGAGGATTTATTTCATGAGAATTTAAAAATTGATGAAATAAAGTAACGATTTGCGCAGACAAACCAATCTTATAGAGTTCTGCACCCGAAAAATCAGGAGGAATGTTTAACATTTTTTCGTAAAGTTCTTCTACCTGATATAGAATATTTCCGGATAGAAGGAATACATTTTGCGGTAGCAAACAGGACGATTTTTCGATTGGATCATTGTTCAAAAGGTTCATATATTGATGATAGATTTTATTGCTGATCCACATCACAGTTCTGCGGTAAGGTTCTGAAAGCTGTTCTAGATAAAGCGGACAGTGGCTGACACCGGGAGGAATGCATACAATGGAATTTTTAACCAGCTGATAACGGGTATTGCCGACCATATATTGCAAAGAACCACTTTGACAAAATAAAATTTCAAAAAAAGTATGGCTGTGTAAATCTACATTGTCTTTCGAGTAACTGATATCTTCATGTACATCCACATAGTCGCTATCCATTTCTAATTCCTGATAAGTAATGGAATCGATGGAAAATGTGGGGTCATTTAATAATAATTTAGCTTCGTGAAGTTTCATAAAAATCCTCTCATGTTTTTGTGCAAATAATATAAAACGATAAAATTAAATGTTAGATTTGCAATGTAATTTGATGAATTTGCAATATAAATTGCAATTATTATAACTTATAATTAGGATAACACAAATCACGTGAATTGAAAAGAAAAAGAAAAGAGGACAAGCAGGATGAACAAAAAACAAATTCGCCCGTTCGGGGTGAAGGATGAAATCGGGTATGTATTTGGAGACATGGCGGGCAGCTTTGTAAATTTATTTGTAGATGCATATTTTCTGATTTTTTGTACCAATGTATTGGGAATCAGCGCAGGATGGATGGGAACGTTATTTTTAGTGGCCAGATTATGGGATGCGATCAATGATCCGATTATGGGATCTTTCCCAGATCGTTGGATGATTGGAAAGTCCGGAGATAAATTCAAACCATGGATTAAGATTTTTATGCTTCCACTGGCATTATCTGGTGTGCTTTGCTTTTTTAATGTTCCATTGGAAGGGATTGCACTTCATGCTTATGTAGCATTTGCATATGTTCTGTATGGAATGAGCTACACAGGAACTTCCATGCCATTTGGTGCGATGGCCAGCGTTGTAAGTGATGATCCGATCCAGAGAAGTAAGCTTTCCAGAGCAAGAAGTATCGGTGGAACGATCGTAGGAATCGTAGGACTTTCCATCGTTCCTGTTGTCTGCTTTGACAAGCAGAGCAATATTCTTCCGGAACGTTTTACACTAATCGCGGTAATCTTCGGTGTTTTAAGTATTATCAGCTATTTTGTTCTGCTGAATTTTACACAGGAGCGTATTCGACAGAATTCTGAAAAAGCAGAGAAATTTAATTATGGAAAAGTATTAAAAGCAACCGTACACAACAGACCATTGATCGGAGTTATGGTGGCAACATTAGGAAGTATGCTCTTTATCACTGGATCAAACCAGGTAAGAAGCTACATTTTTAAAGAGTACTATGCAAGAACAGATGTAATGTCTATTATCAGTCTTGCGACAATCCCGATTTTGGTGATCTGTTTCCCATTGGTTCCGAAATTGGTAGCAAAGTTTGGAAAAAAAGCAACTTTAATGGCAGCCATTGTTTCCAGTACAATCTTTAGTGTCATCCCGGTTGTCATGGAAATTAAAAATGTATATGTGTATTCGGCATTGGTTGTATTGGGAACGATCGGACAGACAGTATTTACAATGTTGATCTGGGCGCTTGTTACAGACTGTCTGGATTACAGCGAATGGAAATTTAATGAAAGAAGCGATGGTTCTATGTATTCTTTATATACATTTAGTAGAAAAATAGGTTCGACCATTGCCTCTACAGGAGTTTCTTTCGGATTGGCAGCAATCGGATTTGTTTCCGGTTCTAATGTCGTGCAGACAGCGGAAGCAGTGAATGGAATTTATTTCCTGGTCAATATCATTCCAGTGGTAACTTGCGCTTTAGAGTTGATTGGAGTAGGGCTGATCTTTAATTTGAATAAAGAGACTACAGAACAGATGTATGCAGAATTAAAGGCAAAATAAAGTACAGAAAATGAGGCTGAGTATGCTATGAAAAAAATAGATATTCATTTACATGCAGCGCTAGATCCGGTTCCGGGAACAGAAAAATTCAAGATATCAACAGGCGAAGAAATGCTTGCTCATTTAGAGGAGCTTCAGATTGAAAAAGCGATTGTCATGTCATCCGGAGAGACAGAAGGAGCAATGGCTTCTGTCTCCGGAAACCAGAAATGCAGAGAACTGGCCAGAAGATTTCCTGAAAAATATGTATGGATGTGTAATCTGGATGAAAATTGTGAAGAAACCATTGAAGAGAGGCTCAGGGAATATCAAAGGCAGGGAACTGTAGGAATTGGTGAGTTTATGATCTGTAGAAAAATAAACCATCCTTTTGTTCAGGCTGTATTTCAGGCGGCGGAAAAACTGGGAATGCCAATCCTGTTTCATATGAGTCCGCAGGAGGGATATGAATATGGCATTGTCGATGAACCGGGACTGCCGATGTTGGAAGAAGCTTTAGAAAAATATCCCGGATTAAAATTCATAGGGCACAGTCAGCCGTTCTGGCATGAAATCAGTCAGGATGCGAAGCCGGATTTGAAATCTCGAATGGAATGGGGCAGAGGTCCTGTCAGGGAAGGCGGCAGATTGGTCTGTCTTATGAGAAATTATAAAAACTTATACGCAGATCTGTCTGCAAACAGTGGTGGATGTGCTATTATGAGAGATGAAAAGTTTGGTTTACAATTTTTGGAGGAATTTCAGGATCGTCTGATGTTCGGTACAGATATGGTAAATACGGATATGGTATTTCCATTGGGAGAATGGCTGGACAGACAGTATCAGGAAGGAAAATTATCTGCACAGGCCTACCGGAAAATTTGTTTTGAGAATGCCAAAAAGATATTTCAGTTATAAGAGGAAAGGTGAAAAATGAGAACAAGAATTATACCGAAGATGTTGAATGATGAAGTGGAAGAATATCTTACACGAAATGATATTGTGATCGTTCCGGTCGGAACTGTGGAAATGCACGGGGGATTTCCTCTGGATTCGGAAACGGTTGTCAGTGAAGCTTTTGCACTCAAAATGGCGGAGGCATGTGACGGACTTGTATTAACTGGTCTTCCATATTTTTATGCAGGAGCGACTGCAAGTGGAAGAGGAACGGTTCAGGTCAGCATTCAGGAAGGAATTCGTTATCTGACAGGAATTGCGGAAAGTCTTTTACGCCAGGGATTTAAAAGACAGATTTATATCAGTGCACATGGTCCGGCACATATGACAGTGAGTCCGATGGTAAGAGATTTTATGGATAAAACAGGAACTCCGATCCTGTATATGGATATGATCATGCAGCTGATGAGAAATGGACAGGATGTTTTTAAATCTGCAGATACATTCCATGCAATTACGGTGGGCGCTTATGATATGCTGGGCAGATTGGAAGATGTACCGCTGACTACAAAATATGAGCATCAGGAGAAGCAGAGCTGTGCGGAGTTTGATGATGTATTCGCATTGGCATATCAAAGTGGTTCCATCGGATATTATTTTGGAAATCCGAAAGACCACATGAGTACACCGTCAATTCCTACAGAAGAAAGACGCAAAGAACTGGCGGAAGAAGGAAAAGAAACAATTCAGGTTCTTGTGGAACGGATGAATGTGCCTCATATTGCAGAACAGATGAAAAATCTGGAAGCATATAATCAGGAAATTGCAAAACGCTGTCCGTGGGTTCCTTTTGCGCAGTAGAGTGGATCGAACAAGATAAATTTTCTTCGTCTTTCGCTTGCCCTCATTCTGAAAGTATAGTAAGATACCTTCAGAGGAGTTGATAGGAATTATGTTGTATTGGGTAATTATCGGAATATTGATCGCAGCGATCATAGCAGTAATCTTCTTTACGATTTCAAAATTATTAAAAGAGAAAAAAGATTATAATCAGTTTGAACGGAGATATCATTCTGAAGATGATTATGATGATGACTATGATGACGAAGAAGATGATGATGAGGAAGAGGATGATTATGAACCAGAACCGAGATGTCGTCCGGTGAGAGAACAGGCAGAACGCCGTACATCTTCTGCCCCGGCGAAGAGACGCTGGAAGATCATTCTGGAAGATGTGGATCAGCAGGATCAGTATAGTTTTATTTTTTATGATTCGCTGGGAATCGGAAGGGTCAGTGCATCGTCAGAGTATGACAAGTTTTTGTCCCTGCCGGAAGATTTAAGAGTATCAAAGGTACACTGCGCGATCATCCGAAGTGGGGATAAGCTGTACTTGAGAGATGAAGGTTCAAAAAACCATACATATTTGAATGGAAAACAGATTCATAAGCCAATTGTGATCCAGAAAGAAGATGTGATCACGGTCGGGGAGACCAGACTGGAAGTTGTAAAAATTCTGCGGGAGACAAGATAATCCCGCAGAATTTTTTTGCAATTCCCTCTTTAACATGCTAAAATGATAAACAGTTAGTGAAATTATTGGAAAGACAAAGGAGGTTACCATGATTAAATTATATGATAACGGTGTGTACTTGTTAAACGGCACAGAAATCCTGGAAGATACGGGAAATGTGTCACTTCCTGTCTCGAAAGAAGAGGCTGCAAAGAATACGATTGCCTATGGAATCCTGGACAGTCATAATACTTCAGGCAATATGGAACGCCTGCAGATTAAATTTGATAAATTGACATCCCACGATATTACGTTTGTGGGAATTATTCAGACGGCAAGAGCTTCCGGACTGGAAAAATTTCCGGTACCGTATGTTTTGACAAACTGTCATAACAGTCTCTGTGCAGTTGGTGGAACGATCAATGAGGATGACCATATGTTTGGGCTTACCTGTGCGAAAAAGTACGGTGGTGTGTATGTTCCGCCTCATCAGGCAGTCATCCATCAGTTTGCAAGAGAGGTTCTTGCAGAGTGCGGCAAGATGATCCTTGGTTCTGACAGCCATACCCGCTACGGAGCATTGGGAACCATGGCAATGGGAGAAGGCGGACCGGAGCTTGTAAAACAGCTTTTGAATAAGACATATGACATCAAGAAACCAGAAGTGATCGGAATCTATCTGGATGGAGAGCCGGCAAAAGGAGTCGGACCTCAGGATGTTGCTCTGGCGATTATCGGAGCTACATTTGCAAATGGATATGTGAACAATAAAGTCATGGAGTTTGTCGGACCTGGAGTCTCAAAACTGAGCGCAGATTACCGAATCGGAATCGATGTTATGACAACAGAGACAACTTGTCTGTCTTCTATCTGGAAAACAGATGAGAAGATTCAGGAATTCTATGAGATCCACGGAAGAAGCGAAGGATACAAAGAACTGAATCCAGGAGCAGTGACTTACTATGATGGAATGGTTTATGTCAATATGAGTGAGATCAAACCAATGATCGCGATGCCGTTCCATCCGAGCAATGTCTATACGATCGATGAAGTAAATGCAAACCTGGCAGACATTCTTCACGAAGTTGAGAAGAAAGCGCTGATCAGTCTGGATGGAGCAGTAGATTACTCTCTCCAGAGCAAGATCGTGAATGGAAAACTGTATGTAGATCAGGGAATTATTGCCGGTTGTGCAGGCGGTGGATTTGAAAACATCTGTGCGGCAGCGGACATCATCAAAGGAAGAAATATCGGTGCGGATGAATTTACATTCAGCGTGTATCCGGCAAGTACACCGATTTATATGGAACTTGTGAAAAATGGAGCGATCGCAGATCTGATGGAGGCAGGAACCGTTGTGAAGACTGCATTCTGCGGACCATGCTTTGGTGCCGGAGATACGCCTGCAAACAATGCGTTCTCAATCCGTCATACAACAAGAAACTTCCCGAACAGAGAAGGTTCCAAGCTGCAGAACGGTCAGATTTCTTCTGTTGCATTGATGGATGCCCGTTCGATTGCGGCAACAGCGGCAAACAAAGGATTCCTGACACCGGCGACAGCAATGGATGTCGAGTACAAGGGACAGAAATATCACTTTGATCAGAACATTTATGCAAATCGTGTATTTGACAGCAAGGGCGTGGCAGATCCAAGTGTAGAGATCAAGTTTGGTCCGAATATCAAAGACTGGCCGGAAATGTCAGCACTTCCACAGAATCTGGTTCTTAAGGTTGTATCTGAGATCCACGATCCTGTTACGACAACAGATGAACTGATTCCGTCCGGTGAGACTTCTTCTTATCGTTCGAATCCGCTGGGACTGGCAGAATTTGCACTTTCCAGAAAAGATCCTGCATATGTAGGACGCGCCAAAGAAGTACAGGCAGCACAGAAGGCGATCGAAGCAGGAAAATGTCCGCTTGAGGTGCTGGAAGAATTAAAACCGGTCATGGCGAAGGTTCAGGAGAAATTCCCACAGGTCGGAGAAGGAAATGTAGGAGTCGGAAGTACGATCTTTGCAGTGAAACCGGGAGACGGTTCTGCACGTGAACAGGCTGCATCCTGCCAGAAAGTACTGGGCGGATGGGCAAACATTGCCAACGAGTATGCTACAAAACGTTATCGTTCAAACCTGATCAACTGGGGAATGCTGCCGCTTCTGACAGATGCGGATGACAAAGCACTTCCATTTAAGAATGATGACTATATCTTCATTCCGGATGTGAGAAACGCAGTAGAAGAAAAGGCAGATGTGATCAAGGCCTATGTTGTAGGAGATGAACTGAAAGAAGTAGAGTTCCGTCTGGGTGATCTGACAGATGCCGAAAGAGAGATTATTTTGAAGGGCTGTCTGATCAATTACTATAGAGGTTAGAGATTAAACAGATGAAAAAATCAGGGAGAAACAAAAAATCTCCCTGATTTTTTATTTTCCATGCAACAAAACTTCACTTGAAAGACTCTTATGTGTGACAAAAGAGTTATTGTGAACAGTAACACAAACAAAAAAGAAAGAGAGGGGATGCGGATGTACGATTATCAAAAAAGTGCGGAAGCAGTTCTGATACGACGTGCAAAGCGCGGGGACGTCAAAGCGTTTTCGGAGTTGTATTCCAGAATCTATGTGGAACTTTATAAATTTGCACTCTATACTCTGAAGCATCCGCAGGAGGCGGAGGATGCAGTCAGTGATACTGTGGTGACAGCTTATGAAAAGATATCCAGTCTCAAAAAGGAGGAGTCTTTCAGAAGCTGGATCTTTACCATATTGAGCAATCATTGTAAGAACCAGTTTCGAAAGAGAGCCCAGACACATGAGTTGGATGAGACTTATCCATCAAAAGAGTCAGACTATGCTGTCTCACAGGATGTAAAGAGTGCATTCTGGAAACTGGATGATGAAGAACGTCTGATTGTTTCATTTTCAGTATTTGGAGGATATCAAAGTGATGAGATCGGTCAGATGCTGGATATGAATCCGGTTACGGTTCGTTCCAGAAAAAAGAGAGCTCTGGAGAAGATGCGAGTGGTTCTTCAGGAAGTGGAGGTATAAGGATGGAAAATAAAAGAGACAGACATTTTACAGAAGAGGAAATAAAAGACAAGATTGTGCAGTCAGCAGAGGGGATGGAAGTGCCTGATTCTTTAAAACCTGAGAATATTGAAAAGAAACTGGCACAGAAAAAGAAAAAACGGACACCAGTTTATGGAATTGTGGCAGCAGCGGCATGTTGTTGTCTTGTTGTGGGGGTAGTTGCACTTTCCGGACGTGGAATGATGCAGGATAAGGAAGCACAAAAAGCAGCGGAAAAGGCTGCAGACGATACAGTCGCTGAGTCGACTGCTGCGTTGGCAAGTGCGAAGGATTATGATCAGATTTACAAGTACGTTCAGGCAGCGGCAGAAGAGGAAGAGATCATGTATGGCACAGGGGGAGCTGATGGAGCGGCTCTTTATACAGGGGAGAAAGCAGTCGCTGATCAGGCTGTATCACATTCCGATACGAATGTGCGGACAGAGGGGGTCGGTGAAGGTGATGTCGTCAAGACGGACGGAAAGTATCTGTATATCATGAGCATGGATAAGGTGCAGATCCTGAATATTGAATCTGAAGAGATGAAGCAAGTAGGAACCATTTCCATGGATGCAAATGATTATCTGATCGAGATTTATTTAAAAGATGAAAAACTGGTCTGTGTGTATGCGAGAACCACCGATGAGACAGACAGTCAGGGAGTCGTCAGAAGTGTGACACATACTGTGGCGGAAGTTTTTGATGTGAGCAATCCGGAAAAGCCAAAATCTTTGGGAGAGATGTCACAGAGCGGAAGTTTCCATACTATGCGTGTATCCGGAGATTACGTGTATCTGCTTAGTACGTTCTATGCCGATATTTCCGGGTCAAAGAATGATGTCAGCAGTTATGTACCGGAAGTGCAGGGGAAAGTGATGGACAGCAGTTATATTTTACTTCCGCAGCAGGAAAAAGGAAGAGTCTATACAGTAGTGACTTCATTCAGTCTGAAAGACCCGACAGAGCAGATCGATCACCTGGCATTCTTTGGAGATGGTAGTCAGTGCTATGTAAGTGAGAATAATATTTATGTGTATGACACAATCTATGATGCAAAAATCTCTCAGGTGACACAGACAGAGATTCGAAAAGTTTCTTATAAAAATGGAGAGCTGGATGGAACGGGCGATGTTGTGATCGATGGTATGGTCAATGATTCTTTTAGTATTGATGAATATAACGGATATCTGCGGGTTGTGACTACAATCCGGAAAAATGATGATACATCCGGCGGTGTGAATCCATTACTGAGGACGGATAGTGCAAGTAATACAGGCAGTCAGGGAGCAGATTCTACAAATGCACTTTATATTTTAGATAAAGACTTGAAAGAAACAGGAAAACTGGATAATCTGGCAGAAGATGAAAGAGTATATTCAGCAAGATTTATGGGAGATACCTGTTATTTTGTAACTTACAAGCAAGTTGATCCACTCTTTTCCGTAGATCTGTCTGATCCGAAAAAGCCGAAAGTACTGGGCGAACTGAAGATACCGGGATTTTCTGATTATCTGCATCCGTATGGAGACGGGCTGCTTCTTGGAATCGGAATGGATGTGGAGGAAGATGGGACAACAGTGAATGGTGTAAAACTGTCTATGTTTGATATTTCGGATCCGAAAGACGTAAAAGAAGTTGCGAAAACAGTGCTGGAGGAGTGCTATTCAACAGATGTATCTTATAATTACCGGGCAGCGTTTGTAGATACGGAGAAGAACCTGATTGGATTCCCGGGATACAAAGAACAGCAGGAATACTACATTTATTCCTATGATAAAGAAAAAGGATTTACCTGTGTATTTGAGAAAAAGCTGAGCGGATATTCAGAAGTGAGAGGCTTGTACGCGGGAGACAGATTTTATCTGGTGACAGAGGCGACAGTGGAGTCGTATCGGTTGGATAATTTTGAAAAAGTGGATGATGTGGTGTTGTAAGAGGAGATAATTTCAAAGGCCAGATATCAAGGTATACTTGCTGTACTTGATATCTGGTCTTTTATGTATGAAATTTTTTAGAGGATCTTTATAAAAATTTAATTGTATCCTCAAAAAATTTCAAGTATAATAAAATTCATCTTGAAAGGAATCCCTTTCAATTTTCAAATATGGCAGAGAGACTGCCATTCAAAAAATTATTCCCAGATAAAGAGTAAAGAGATGGATAAAAGAAGTTATTGATTGGGGTGAACAGTAACTAAAGAGCGGGAGTTTGTCTGTATTTGCGATTGTGAAACATCGCGTCAAAGGATATAATAAAATCAGAAATACAAGTACATGCTCATCGAAATATTTTAAATTCCATCAGAACAAAGGAGGAGCATGTATGGAGAATAAAAAACCAACACAATTTTTAATGAAGCCAAAAGTAGATTTCTGTTTTAAAGAACTGATGGAAGACGAAGAGGTGCGTAACGCATTTCTGGCAGCAGTACTTGGGATCAATCCGAAGGAAATCAATGAGAGTAAGATTTTGCCGTCCCATTTGCGTCAGAAGGATAAAGACGATAAGCTGGGGATTCTGAATTTTATAATGTTTGATGATGAAGAATATTATTCCCGTTTTCATTTCTGGTCAGATAAGGGCAGGAAGTTGTATAGTGATAAATTTGAGATTCATACACTGGAACTTCCGAAGCTGGCAAAACATGATTATCCCGAGACAGAGCTGCTGAAATGGCTTCAGTTCATCAATGCAGAGACAGAGGAGGAATTTGAAATGGCAGCAGAAAAAAGTGAATACATTAAGAAGGCATATGAGGATCTGAATCGGATCAGCGCAGATGAGGAAAAGCGTCTGGAATATGAGGAGAGAGAGCGTGCGATTCGGGATCACCAGTATTTTTCCACGGTTTATAAAAACACCGGTCTAAAAGAGGGACGACGTGAAGGCAGACAAGAAGGTAGACAAGAAGGCATACAGGCTGTTGTGGAGCTGCTTCAGGAAATGGAACTGGAAAAAGAAGTGATATGTGGAAAAGTTCAGGAAAAGTTTCACATTTCTTCACAGGAAGCAGCACAGGAAGTGGAAAAATATTGGAAGTAGGGTCAATGGGCGACTGGGAATATCCACATAAAATGTTCCAGGCTTTCATGTCAAACCAGTTCGCAGATTGCAGGGATACTAAGTGTGGTCTCACGTAGCGCCTAGTATGCCTGACTCAGTTTGATATCTTTGATAATCTGTAGAAACGTGCGTCCGATTTCGTAAATCATGTGAGATAATTGAGAGTCCTGCATTGAACATTTTCAGGCAGTATGGTATTATTTTAAATAGAAAACGGTAAGGAAAGAGGAGAGAAAACAAGACAGATTCTCTCCTTTTTCCGTATATCCGCGAAAAGAGGTTAAATGCAGATGATTTTTGATACACATGCACATTATGATGACAGACAGTTTGAAGAAGACAGAGAAGAATTGCTTGGTTCTATGCGGGAAAATGGCGTAGAGCTGATCGTAGATGCAGGTTCTGATATTGCGTCCTGGGACAAGATTGAGCAGCTGACAGACAGATATCCGTTCATTTACGGTGCGATCGGGGTACATCCGGACGAAGTGGGTGAACTGGACGAGGAGAAGATGAAGCGGATGGAACAACTGCTTGCCAGGGAAAAGATGGTCGCTGTCGGAGAGATCGGACTGGATTATTACTGGGATAAGGAGAACCGGGATTTACAGAAAATGTGGTTTATCCGGCAGCTGGAACTTGCGAGACAACTGGATTTGCCGGTGATCATTCACAGCCGGGAAGCAGCCGCAGATACGATGGAGATTATGAAGCAGTATGCAGGAGAATTAAGCGGTGTGATCCATTGTTTTTCCTATTCCCCGGAGCAGGCGAAAGAGTATGTAAAGATGGGATTTTATCTTGGAATCGGTGGTGTCGTAACCTTTAAAAATGCAAAGAAATTAAAAGAAGTGGTGCAGGAGATCCCTTTGGAGTCACTGGTTCTTGAGACGGACAGCCCGTATCTGGCTCCTGTTCCGAATCGTGGAAAACGTAACAGTTCCCTGAATCTTGTGTATGTTGCAGAAGAGATCGCAGGATTAAAGGGAATTTCTTACGAAGAGGTTGTAAGACAGACAACAGAAAATGCAAAAAAATTATATCGTTTCAAAAAGTAGAGAAAGAGGTGTGCAGATGAAAGAACCAACACTTGGAAATCCGCAGAATACGATCGCGGTGCTTCAGAAGTATAACTTTGTGTTTCAGAAAAAATTCGGACAGAATTTCCTGATAGATACGCATGTACTGGATAAGATCATCGGATCTGCAGAGATTACTAAGGATGATTTTGTGCTGGAGATTGGACCGGGAATCGGAACGATGACACAGTATCTGGCATGCGCTGCGGGAAAGGTAGCGGCAGTAGAGATCGATAAGGCATTGATTCCGATTCTGGAGGATACTCTGGATGGCTATGACAATGTGCAGGTCATCAATGAGGATGTGTTAAAAGTGGATATTGCTGAGCTTGCAAAACAGGAGAATGAAGGAAAGCCGATCAAAGTTGTGGCAAATCTTCCATATTATATTACGACTCCGATCATCATGGGATTGTTTGAAAATCATGTTCCAATGAAGAGTATTACAGTCATGGTTCAGAAAGAAGTAGCAGATCGGATGCAGGTAGGACCGGGAACGAAGGATTACGGAGCGCTGTCACTTGCGGTCCAGTATTACGCAAAACCATATATTGTAGCCAATGTACCGCCGAACTGTTTTATGCCGCGCCCGAAGGTCGGTTCTGCAGTCATCCGTCTTGACAGATATGAAGAACCACCGGTGCAGGTAAAAGATGAAAAACTGATGTTTCGGATCATCCGGGCTTCGTTCAATCAGAGAAGAAAAACGCTTGCGAATGGCCTGAAGAATTCACCGGAGCTGGATTTTACGAAGGAGCAGATCGAAGCGGCGATCGGACATCTCGGCAGAGGCGCGAGTATCCGTGGAGAAGCCCTGACTCTGGAAGAATTTGCAGAGCTTGCGAACTATTTAAGTGATCAAATCGCATAATGATTTCTGTGCAGGTCCAAACAGAATAAACAGCAATAGTTCATAAATATTTAATACACAGTTAATTGTATAGGAGCAAAATCTTTAGTATAATAAAGAAATATAAAACAAATGACGGAAGGAGAGGCTATATGCAGAGAGACATTGAGAACATCATTTTTGAAAATACACCCAAGATTCAGGAGCTGGCACATATTTGTGAGACGAATACAGCGATTGACAAAGAACTGTATACCAAGTATGAGGTGAAGAGAGGTCTTCGTGATTTAAATGGAAAAGGTGTACTTGCAGGTCTGACCAACATTTCAGATATTGTAAATACCAAAGTCGTAGACGGCAAAGAAGTTCCGTGTGAAGGAAGCCTCTACTACCGTGGATATAATATCAAAGAGCTGATCGGCGGATTTTTAAAAGCAGAGCACCCGGGATTTGAAGAGACAACATATCTCCTTTTGTTTGGAGAACTTCCGACAAAGGTGCAGCTGGATGAATTTCGTGCCATGATCGCAGAGCGCCGGACACTTCCGCCGAACTTTGTACGGGATGTAATCATGAAAGCGCCGAGCAGTGATATGATGAACAACATTTCCCGCTATATCCTGAGTATGTATACATACGATGACAAAGCGGATGATATTTCGATTCCGAACGTACTTCGTCAGTGTCTGAATCTGATCAGTCAGTTCCCAATGTTTATGGTATATGCCTACCATGCATATAATTACAGAAGAGGTGAGGATCTTTATATTTATGCACCTCATCCGGAGCTTTCCGCAGCGGAGAATATCCTGATGATGCTTCGTGAAGACAGAAAGTATACAGCGCTTGAGGCAGAGATCCTGGATATGGCACTTGTGCTTCATATGGATCATGGCGGTGGTAATAACTCCACCTTTACGACTCATGTAGTTACTTCTTCCGGTACCGATACGTATTCTACGATTACAGCAGCGATGGCTTCCCTGAAAGGACCGAAGCATGGCGGTGCGAATGTAAAAGTGACACAGATGTTTGAGGATATGAAGGCAACACTGACAGACTGGACTGATGAAGAGCAGATCCGTCAGTATCTGGAAGCACTGTTGGATAAGAAAGCCTTTGATAAAAAAGGTCTGATCTACGGAATGGGACATGCGGTTTATTCCATTTCTGATCCTCGTGCAGATGTATTTCGTGCGTTTGTAAAGCAGCTTGCACAGGAGAAAGGCTGCGAGGCAGAGTATGCGCTTTATGAGAAGGTAGAGCATATGGCTCCGGAAGTAATCGCCGAGAAGCGCAAGATTTACAAAGGTGTCAGTGCGAATGTGGACTTTTACAGTGGTCTGGTGTACAGTATGCTGGATCTTCCTCCGTCACTGTATACACCGATCTTTGCGGCTGCACGTATTGTAGGATGGAGTGCACACCGTCTGGAAGAGCTGAAGAATGCGGATAAGATCATCCGTCCGGCATATAAGCCGCTGGCTCCTCATCGGGAATATATAAAATTAGATGACAGGTAGAGAGAAAGATGAAAGATGAATTTTACTTTCCATCCAAAGATGGAAATACAGAGATTCATACAATTGAATGGAAACCGGAAGGACAGGTAAAGGCAGTCTTGCAGTTGAGTCACGGGATGGTTGAGTATGTTGACAGATATTCGGAGTTTGCAGAATATCTCTGCGAAAAAGGATTTTATGTAGTCGGCAACGATCATCTGGGGCATGGAAAGTCAGTACAGAGCAAATCAGAGTATGGATTTTTTAATGAAAAATATGGAAATGCATGTGTCCTTGGGGATTTACATACATTGAGACAGCGAACGATGAAAAAATATCCGGATGTGCCTTATTTTATGCTTGGGCACAGCATGGGATCGTCTCTGCTGAGACAATATATTCAGATGTATGGCAATGGACTCAGTGGGGCAATCATCATGGGGACCATGTCAGAGCAGAATAAGACGGAACTCAAGATTGGAAAAGATCTGTGCAGGATACTGGCAGTTTTAAAAGGATGGCATTATCGAAGCAAGCTGGTAGACAAGATGGTGAATGGACCTTTCTGTAAAAAATTCAAGCCGGCAAGGACGAGGGCAGACTGGGTGACCAGTGATACGGAAAAGCTGGATCAGTATGTTTCCGATCCGCTGTGTTCGTTTGTATTTACAGTAAATGCCTACTATCAGATGTTCTGCGGAATTCAGCAGACGCAGAAGCGGGAAAGCATCTACATGATACCGAAGACGCTGCCGATTTTTATGGTGTCTGGTTCGGACGATCCGGTCGGAGGATTCGGCAAAGGTGTCAGAAAGATCTATGAGAAGTATCGGGCGGCCGGAATACAGGATGTGACTTTGCGGCTGTATGCCGGAGACCGACATGAGATTTTGAATGAAACAGATCGGGAGCAGGTATATCAGGATTTATACGAATGGATGCAGAGTAAGATGGAAGTATAATCAGAATCCGCTGAAAGTGTTTCAACGTTGCACTTTCAGCAGATTTTTATTTACCGGCATCCATATAGTTATATAATGTGAATTTTGAGATGCCGAGTATAGAAGCTACCTTATCTCCGGACTTCGTGATCAGAAAAGCGCCGGCATCATTTAAATACTGAACCACTTTGATTTTTTCGTCTTTTGTCATCAGTGCTGCCGGTTTCCCGATATTGGAGATAGCCTGTTCGATCAGGGTATCCAGAAGCTCGGTGACATTGTGCGTAATCTGAGGGGTTGCACTGCGGGAAGCGGATGGCTCGGCGGGATTCTGTGTCTGGATAAAGGACTGCAGAAACTGATCCGCTGCAGCCAGTGCGGTAATATCATAATTGATAGAAAAAATATAGGCAAGCGTTCCGGATTCGTCCTTAATGTAAAAGGTCGAAGACTTCAGCAGACGTCCGTCATTTGTTTTTGTCAGATAAGCGTACTGATCCTGCAGTGTGGACGGATCGGCTTTGATCGCTTCCAGTACGACATTGGATGCACTGTCACCGGATTTTCGGTCAGTGACATGTCCGTTTTCAATATATAAGATTGTGTTTTCGATTCCATGGCGTACATCGTGGATCACGATTTCGCAGGAATCACTGAACTGCTGTGCAAGTCCGTGCGCAATTTGTTTTAATAGATCTAAAGAGTATCCCATTGTTTACATCCTCTCCTGATAAATGTGTAATCGTCTTCTATGATATCATGATTCGTTAACGCTCATTATATCATAAAAAGAAAACAGAAGCTAAAAGAAATTTAGACATCTGAAAATATTTCAGAAATCAGGTTGAATTCATGTGCTGATAAGAGTATTCTATAAATATCAAATGAACAGATAGAAATGCCGGAAAAAGGAGGAGTCCTATGAAATTATTAGTAAAAAATGGTATGATCGCAACAGAGTCGCAGGTATTTCAGGGGGATATTCTGATCGAAGATGAAAAAATAAAGTCCATAGGAACAGTTTTGGAAGAGGAGGATGCCGAGGTGATCGATGCCACAGGCAGATATGTGATCCCGGGGGGTGTGGACGTACATACGCATATGGATCTGCAGTCAGGAAAGTATCGTGCAGTGGATGATTTTTATGATGGAACGGTGGCAGCAGCCTGTGGAGGAACAACGACGATCGTGGATCACATGGCGTTCGGCCCGAAGGGATGCAGCCTGTGGCATCAGGTGGAAGAATATCATCGTCTGGCAGATGGGAAATCAGTCATTGATTATGGATTTCATGGGGTGATCCAGCATGTCAATGCATCCATACTGGGGGAGATGAAAGAGATTGCCGAAAATGATGGAATTACAAGTTTTAAGGTATATACGACATATGATGACATGTTGACTGATGACGAGATTTTTCAGGTACTCAAAGAAGCAAAAAAGGACGGGATAGTGATCGCAGTGCACTGCGAGAATGATGGTGTGATCAATTATCTTAGGAAGACATACCGCGAGTCGGGATGTACAGAGCCAAAGTATCATCCGCTCAGCAGACCGGCGCGTTGTGAGGCGGAGGCAGTGGACCGTCTGCTGCATCTGGCAGCCATGGCAGGTGATGCACCGCTGTATATTGTACATTTGTCCAGCAAAGAAGGGCTGATGGAGGTTATGAAAGCGCGGGCATCCCACCAGAAGAATTTTGCAGTGGAGACCTGTACGCAATATCTGACTCTCACGGATGAGATGTATGAAGATCCCAAGGAAGGGCTGAAAGCGATCATGTCTCCGCCGCTTCGCAAAAAAGAGGATCAGGATGCATTATGGCAGGCATTAAAGGATGGTGTGATCGATGTTGTGGCAACAGATCACTGCCCGTTTCACTTTGGGAAAGAAAAGCAGGCAGGAGCGCAGGATTTTACAGCTTGTCCAAACGGTGCACCGGGAGTTGAAGAGCGGATGCGCATTCTGTTCTCTGAGGGTGTGATGAAAGGCAGAATTACACTGCCGCAGATGGTGCATTATCTGTGTACGAATCCTAGCCGGATGTATGGATTATATCCGCAGAAGGGAACTCTGCTGCCGGGTTCAGATGCGGATCTGATTCTCTTAAATCCGGAGAAAGAGCGCATACTGACACATGCGGATATGCACAGTGCAGTAGATTATACCTGTTATGAGGGGATGGCAGTGAAAGGTGAGATTGAACTGGTCATGCAGAGAGGGCATGTGATCGTGAAAGAGAATCAGTTCTTAGGTAAAAAAGGAGACGGAAAATATCTGAAACGGCATAAGAGCGTATTGGCAGAATAAAGAAAAGGATGGACAGTGATGGAATTTACAATTAGAAATATGATGGAACAGGATAAACAGGAAGTATTGGATATGATGCGGGTATTTTACGCATCTCCCGCAGTGCAGAGTAATGGATCGGATGAGATTTTTGAGAATGATATCAGAACATGCATAGAAGGGAGTCCATATCTGGAAGGATATGTGTTTGAAAATGAAGGGCAGCTTTTGGGGTATGCCATGGCAGCCAAAAGCTTTTCCACAGAGTTTGGAAAGCAGTGTGTCTGGATCGAAGATCTGTATATGAAGCCAGAAAGCAGAGGACTTGGTATCGGAAGTAAGTTTTTTGAATATATAGAAGAAAAATACGCAGACGTGGTAGTTCGCCTGGAAGTGGAAGAAGAAAATGAAAGAGCAGTTCATGTCTATAAAAAAGCAGGATATGAAGTACTGCCATATATGGAGATGATCCGTAAATAAATAATAGAGAAGACCTGAAAGTGGAAGTGATATACTCCCTTTCGGGTCTTTTTTTGAGTTGTTTGTTTTGCACTGAAATGATATAATTGAAATATGATTTTAGTGCAAAATGCTCAAAATTAGTTTGGGTAAAAGATGTCGTAAAACAGGAGGTGCAAAAACATTGAAATGCGATGAAAAGTTAGTCAGACTGGAAGAAACCTATGGGGATTGGGTGAAACAGGAAAAAGAAAACTGCAGGATGAGCTCCGGGGAGATGACGAAGGAATTGTATCCGTATCAGGCCCTGTTTTCTCCGATTCAGGTGAATAAGACTATGATCAAAAACCGCGTGGTAATGGGACCGATGGGGAATCTGAATATGTGTGAAGAGTCAGGACGTCCCAATGACAAGATGCTTCAGTACTTTTTCGCTCGTGCAAAAGGGGGGACAGGGCTTTTGACAACAGGGCTGATTCCGGTCAGTCACGGAATCGATCCGACGGTGACAGAGGTGGATGATCTGTCACTGTTTCCGAGAATCGATCATGCCAGAACAGTGTTTGCAGGTTGGAGAGATCTTGCACAGGGAGTACATGCGTATGGAAGTAAAATCTTTATTCAGATTACACCGGGACTTGGAAGAGTAGGACCACCGACTTGTGTGATGACAAAACATAAGATTCCGGTTTCTGCGTCCGTGAATCCGAGCTTTTATATTCCGCAGCTTCCATGTATTCCGCTGACAGATGCCAATTTGAAAAAAATTGTAAAAAACTGCGGGCAGGCGGCAGCAGATGCAAAAGAGATGGGATTAGACGGTATCTACCTGCATGGGCATGAAGGATATCTGCTGGAACAGATGACGAATCCGGCATTTAACAGAAGACAGATGGGACGCTATAAAGATTATGAAATGTTTGGGCTTGATATCATCCGTGAGATTCGAAAGAGGGCGGGAGATTCCTTCCCGATCATGTATCGGATTGACCTCTCACTGGCACTGAACGAAACATATCAGGAACGGATGAATGAAGTCAGCAGTCTGAAGCGGTTTAAAAATGGAAGAACGATTAAGGATACCCTGCATTATATGGCGAAACTGGTCCGTGCCGGAGTGGATCTGTTTGATGTGGATCTGGGCTGCTATGACAACTGGTGGCTGCCGCATCCACCGGAGGGAATGCCGGCGGGATGTTTCCTTGATATGTCCAAGATCGCAAAAGAATTCTTCCGCAGAAATCGTATCAAATCGAATACCGGAGTGGACGTTCCGGTTGTTGCAGTCGGAAAACTGGGGTATCCGGATATCGCAGAAAAAGCGATCCGGGATGGTGACTGCGACATGGTGATGCTTGCCAGACCACTGCTTGCAGATCCGGACTGGTGCAACAAGGCGTTTGCCGGCAATGTGGAGGAGATCCGGCCGTGTATCGGCTGTCAGGAAGGCTGCGTTAATGAGTTTATTCTGGGAGGGCATCCTCAGTGTGCAGTTAATCCGCGAACCGGATTCGAGGAACGTTTTCCGGAAACCTTTACACCGGCTGAGAAAAAGAAAAACATTGCTGTTGTGGGAGGCGGGCCGGCAGGAATTACATTTGCATTGATCGCGGCAAAACGCGGACACAACGTAACCTTGTATGAAAAATCAGAGAAGCTGGGCGGCAAGATTGCTGTAGGAAGTATTCCGAAGATCAAATTTGACCTGCGCAACTATCTGGCATACCTTGAGAAACAGGTGGAGCTTTGTCAGGAGCAGTATCAGCTTCAGGTACATAAAAATACAACGGTGACTGCAGAACTTCTAAAAGAAAAAGCATATGATTCAGTTATTTTTGCGTATGGAACAAAGGAAATCTTTCCGCCGTTTGAAGGCAGAGAGGAGGCAAATCTAATCCTTGGAACAGACCTTCTGGAACATCCGGAAAAAGCGGAAGGTGCAAATAATATCGTGATCGTAGGCGGTGGAGTGGTAGGCTGTGAGACTGCACACTGGCTGGCAAATGAATATGGAAAGAACGTTACGGTTCTGGAAATGCTGCCTCATTTTATGATGGGGGTCTGTACAGCAAACCGAGGACATTTGCTTCATTATCTGGAAAAATCAGGGGTGCGGCTGTATAACTGTACAAAGGTAAAAGCGCTTGCAAAAGACGGCGTTTATGTGGAACAGAATCAGTCCCAAACTGTGCCGGATCCGTATAATACCTGGCAGCCGCTGCTTCCTCCGAATATTCCGAACCCGATGGAGAAAGCAATCAAAGAAGAAATCGTGGAGAAGAAGATTCCGGCAGATCTGATCGTGTTGGCAATGGGGGGAAAAGCGGATGAGACATTTTTCTTTGAAGCGGGAGAAGAACATCTGGCAAAAGAGATTTATAACATTGGAGACAGCAGCCGGGCAGGAAGAGTTCTGGAGGCAGTACGCGGTGCATATCATCTTGCAGTGCGGATTTAGTGGAAAGGAAGAAAAGGTATGAGCAGAGAGACAAAAATTATCGCATTGACCGGAAAAGGGGGCGTGGGAAAGACTTCTATTTCCGCAGCTCTTGTAAAGCTTCTGGTTGAGGAATTTCCGGAGGAAAAGATCCTTGCCATTGATGCAGATCCGGCGATTGGTCTGGCTACAGCACTGGGAATTGAGCCCAAACTGACGCTGGATGACATTCGAAACGAAATTGTTGCGAATGTGGAGGATGGAAATACAAAGGAAGCAATGGAATTGTTGTCTGAGTCCAGGTATAAGATCGCAGAGGCAATCGTCGAAAAAGAAGGTTTTGCGTTTCTTGCAATCGGACGTCCGGAGTCAGCCGGATGTTATTGCCGCATCAATTCATATTTAAAAGAAGTGATCACGATGATCTCAGAGCAGTTTGATTATGTGGTCATTGACGGAGAGGCAGGCATTGAGCAGATCAACCGCCGTGTAATGGAGAAAGTGACCCATCTGCTTTTGATCTCGGATACCAGCAAAAAGGGATTGGAAGTCATCAAGACAATTGAAAATGTTGCAATGGAGCTGGTGAAATATGACCGCATCGGTCTGATCGTGAACCGGGTGGAGGACCCGGCGATGATCGAAAGACTGGATACCAGAGGTCTGGAGCTTTTGGCAGCGATCCCGTCAGACAAAAAACTGGCATTGTATGATTTTGAAGGACGCAGCATTATGGAGCTTCCAGAAGAATCACCTGTGGTAGTCAATGTGCGGGATGCAATGCAGAAGTTCGGCATTCTGCTGTAAGTGTCAGGAGGGCTGTTATGAAAGATCTAAAACATATGATCTATTTTGAAAAGTTACTGGACAGTGCCTGTAACGATCTGGTCCGGGAAGCGCAGAAGGAGAACCGGGTCGCTGTTGGGTTCACCTGTTTTCATATCCCGGAAGTGCTGCTGAATCTGGACCACTGTTTTTCTGTCAGACTGCGGGCTCCGTATATGGGTTCTACAGAGATTGCAACGTATTATCTGGCAAGCAGTGCCTGCGAATTTTCCAGAGCATTGCTGGAACGGGCAATCGAGGGCGGATTTCAGTTTCTGGATGCGATTGCCGGGGTTGATATCTGTGAATGCATGAACCGGTGTTACGAAAATATGGAACTGCTGGAGATCCAGGGGAAAGAGAAAAAGAATTTCTTTATCAGCTATGTGGATGTGCCGGGAAAAGATGAAGAAATCACGGTGGAGCATGTGGTAGAGCAGCTGCGAAGAAAGGTGCTGGAACCGCTGCATGAACGGTATGGAACGGATATATCCGATGCGGCGATGAGAAAAGCTGTGGAGAAGCACAATGAGATCTGCAGGATCATTTCTGAGATGGGAGAAATGCGAAAAGCAGAAAATCCGGTGATCACAGGCGCAGAATTTCACAAGATTGTTCTTGCAACCTATGTCTGTCCAAAAGATCTGATCCTGGATAAATTGTATGAAACACTGGAGGAACTCAAACACAGGGAACCGGATAAAAAATCAAAATTCCGTGCAAGAGTTGTGATCGTGGGCGGAGAGATCGATGATCCGGATATGATCGAACTGGTGGAAGACAGCGGTGCTTATGTTGCCGCAGACCGGTTCTGTTATGGATCGATCCCGGGACGTCAGGAAATTGTATTAAATGATACAGAGGATGTGCTCACTCAGATTGTGCGGATCAATATTGATCAGACCTCCTGTCCGAGGTATGTCACGCCAAATAAGATCAAGTACAGACAGGATCAGGCGGCGAAACTGGTGGAGGAATATCATGCAGACGGTATTATTTATGAGCAGATGAAATTCTGTTCCTACTGGTCTTTTGAGAGAACACTGCAGAGTCATGTTCTTGCCGAAGAATATAAGATACCGACCTTATCAATTGACCGGCCGTATCAGGCAAAATCAAGCGGACAGCTTCGAACCCGGGTACAGGCATTTGTGGAGAGTCTGGAAATCAAGAAGATCAAAGCGCGCAGAGAGGAGGCCGGAAAATGAGACGAGGAACAAAAATCCAGAAGTTGAAACAAGCACTTCCGGGGATTGTAAAGGATGTCAGGCATTATGCAAAACCAAGGGTAAAGCTGCATAATGAAGGGCTTGGAGATTACTATACGGAAGGGTACCGTTCTCTGAACCAGAGGGAGTGGAAAGGGGTAAGAGATACAGCGTATGATTTTGCCTCCTGGCTGAAGGTATATGGATATATGGCAGTGACACTCGGAAAGCATCCGGTGGCGCTGACGAAATCCTTTGTGCGTTACCCGTGGATGGCTTCTTATCTGACGGTGGCGAATATGCTGGACCGCCATAAGCTGGGACTGCGCGGAAAACAGCTCCGTTATACGCAGGAACAGTTTTACGGAGTGGTACATAACTCGGTAGATGTGATCGCCAAGATCATTGAACGAGATGAGAATCTCAATTCACCAAATAATAAACGGGCTGCAAAATTACGTGCAAAGACGGTGATGTTTGACGAGATGACCCCATCGATCATTATGGCAGGTTTTCCGATGCTGGACTGGATCGATATTGCCATGTCACCGGTCTGCCTTCCGGGAGAGGTTGATCAGAACGCAAATATTATGTATGTAGATGCGGCAGAGCGTATGGGACTGGCGGCAGATGTGTGTCCGCTTCCATCCGCAGAGGTTGGATGTGCGATTGTGGATGACTATCCGCAGGTGGGGAGTTCTTTTATCACAAGTTCTATGCCGTGTGACGGATCTCTCGGCGCGGCTCTGTTTATGGACCGCTATATGAAAAAACTGCCGAGCTTTACGCTGACCCCGCCGCAGCGGTTTAATGAACCGGAGACGAATGCGTATGCAGTCAAGGATCTGAAGAACTGTATCCGGTTTATCGAAGAGACTTACGACGTGAAGTGGGACTGGGATGCATTCTGGAAAAAGGCAGAAGAATATAATAAGACAACACAGTGCATGCTGGACAAATGGGATGTCAACTGTACGCCTTATCCGCAGGTCATAGGAAGTGCGCTGTCCCTTCAGAGAGAGTATGAATTCCAGACAGCGGCATGTCTGGATTCGTTTATGACAAAGCAGGATGAAAAAGTGACGAAGATGATGCTTAAAGGGTATGAGGAAGACCGGGAAGCAGACAGAAGAGATTATAAATACCGCGCCATTGTATGGTGCTGTCCGGCACATTACTACACCCATTTTACAACCTGGGCGGAACATACGTGGGGAATTCGCACTCTGGTCGATATGGAAAGTATGCTGAGTTATCATTTTTATCATATCGGGGACAAAGAACAGGCGCTGACGGATATGGCAATGGCATATGAGCGGATGATGATGCGTTCCCACAGCAACGGCGGATATGTTAATGCGCTGGATGAGTGCTGGAAGATGTGCGAGAAATTTAATGCGAATATTGTGATCATGTACGATCATGTTTCCTGCAAAAACTTTGGCGGTCTTCATGGATTGTTTGAAGATCAGGCAAGAGAGCGGGGCATTCATCTGATCTGGGTACAGCATGATCTGATGGATCCGAGAACCGTGTCCAGAAAAGCAATGCGCGATGCAGTCAACAAATATATGTCAACGGTGTTCAGGGAAGAACCACTGGATCCGACCTATCTGGATTATAGTGATGAACTGACCTGGTAAGGAGGGAAAAAGATGAAATATTTCGGGGGATGTGATGTAGGTTCGACCTATACGAAAACGGTGATCCTGGATGAAAACGGGGCGATCGTTGCAGCAAATACGATCAAGAGTAAGATCAACAGTGCGCAGAGCGCCAAGGCAGGTCTGGATCAGGCGATCGCGGATGCCGGTCTGAAGGAGATTTCCGATCTGACGTATCTGATCGGAACCGGATACGGGCGAAACAAAGTACCGCAGGCAGATGAAAATATTTCCGAGATCAGCTGTCATGCAATGGGTGTGCATGTGACAGATCCGTCGGTGCGGGCGATCATTGATATCGGCGGACAGGATGTAAAAGGAATTGCGGTTGATACGGACGGAACGGTGAAAACATTTGCGATGAATGACAAATGTGCGGCCGGTACAGGGCGTTTCTTTGAATCCATGGCGAATGCGTTCGAGATGTCTCTGGAAGAATTTTCGAAGCTGAGTCTTACAGCGGAAAATGTGATCCCGATCACGGCACAGTGTACGGTATTTGCAGAGTCTGAGGTTATCACACTGGTCGGAGAAGGAAAACCGCAGAATGAAATTGCGGCAGGAATTCAGCAGGCGGTTGCAAAACGCTGTTTTGTAATGGCGAAAAAAGCCGGAGCGAAAGATGCGATCACACTGACGGGCGGATGTGCGAAAAATCAAGGATTAAAAGCAGCGATTGAGAAGGTGCTCCGTATGAAGGTCATAGAACTTAAGATCGATCCGCAGCTGATGGGTGCGCTCGGAGCGGCAGAATATGCGCGACAAAAGGGATTAGACTTATAAGGAAGGGGCGATCCGGATGAAAAAAACAGTCAGATTTTTTGCAAAAGTGTTTCTTGCCGTGAGTGCAGTGACAGCGGTTTTGTTTACCATCTATATGACCAATGCAGATTCCAAGCTGATCGAATTTATTTATGACAAGCTGCTTCATTATCATGAGACGAAAAAAGTAGAGGATCACATTTAGTTATGCAAGTATATGATAAAGTTATCGAGACAACAAGAGAATTACTGAAGCCTTTCCCGGTAAAAGAGCTGAACAGGAATCATGCAAAACCATGGAATCTGCTCAAAGAAAATGAATTCCTGCTTCAAAAAGAAGTGGCGTTTGAGCTGGGAATCCGTTCGCAGCCGTCCACGTGTTATCAGGCGGTGACCTCTTCGAAAGAGTTACTTCCCGAAGACAAGATTCTTTTATATGGACCGGATCTTCCGGAGATCAAAAAGAATGTTCCGTTTACCAGGATCACGTGGATCCAGATTGATCCGATCGAAGATCAGGATAAAGCGTACCAGCGGATCAAAAAACTGGAATTCGCAAAATTTAAGATCATTCCGGAAGGGTACATGATGCTGTCGTCCAGCATGGATCAAAAAGAACAGGTGCGGGTGAGCAAAAAAGCAATGAAAAAAGCACTGGACTTTGCGACCGTGGGAAATCTGATGATCCAGAAATATAAAGAAGAATTTCAGGCAAAGCATGTCCAGATTCTGTTTATCACACGGGAGCTTCCGGTGATGGACCAGCTCATCGCACAGGGGAAAAAGGTGGATGAGATCACAAATGCATTTGACCATATTTTGAAAAATATTATTCTGGATTGCGATCTGTGTCCGTTGCATCCGATCTGCGATGATGTAGAGGAACTGCGGCAGATACATTTTGCCAGAAAGTAAGAGAATGTCCCGTAGAAATCAAGTAACTTCTGCGGGACATAATAAAGCGTGTAGTATAGAGGAAATACATCAAACTCTCAGACATTGTCTGTGTGACAATTCATGTGTCTGGAACATGGTTTCTAAACAGTTCAAATTCAAAGGCAGTTTCGCTGACTCTTCAGTTTGGATGAAAGAAAAATAGTTATCTAAAGAGGAAATAGGTACTATTGAACTAATTTATATAGTATTATAATGTGTTAAAAAGTCCGAAAACAGTTTGAAATGTTTACATATTTACAAAGTTACATGTTTACAATGTGCTTAACGGGTGGTATATTATAGATATAAATAAGGCACTACTGATAGTTGGTTAGTCCAGATTTAATAAGTTACAAAAAAGTAACCGCAATCCTTTGGCTGAGGGGCGGTTACTTTTTTGATTGATTAATATATGCAATCAGAGGGTTCAGTCCCCCTGTTGAAGGACTAACCGCCTACCATTCTCATGTAGTGCCTTGTCTTATTTTATCAAACACATTGTTGCATGACAAGATATTTTGTCAGAATCCATATATGCAAGTAATTTGAAATATAAGTGGCAGCTATGAAAATTATGTTAGTATTATCAAATGCAGAAGGAGATTGTAATAAGCCAATACAACTTACAGACAACAAAGCAAAATCAGAAATGGAAAAGTTGCAAAACTTATAGGAAGATATTATTTAAAGAATAAAATCAACAGATATTCTTTTAGAAAAATTTGCCCAAAAGACATTTGGGGGAGATGCAGGAACAGCGAAAACCCGCTAACCTTTCGGCTAACGGGTTTCGTTGTTTTATAGTTATCTAAAGGAATGAGAGTAAAGTGTGACATCTTGGGTCGCCCCAAGATGCCGTTACTTTATGAGGGGGGAGATAGTTGTTTATCAACTATCTGAGTATTAGTATACGGAATAAATGTGTCCAAAGTATGTTGAATCTATTAAAGAAATAGAAAAATTCTTATGAAATTCTTAAAACATGTCAGGATTTTGGAATCCGTATTGTATTCCCGGCATAGATCAGATTTGGATTTTGAATGTTGTTTAATGCTTGCAAAGTGGCAATAGTTGTTCCAAATCGCTGGGCAATTTCACTCAGCGTATCTCCGGATCGTATCACATAAGCGGTATATTGCGGGGCGGGTGGTTTCGGTTTCTGAGACAAATGATTTAGTCCTGCATTTTTTATAATAGAAGGATAATCAACAAAAACATAGTCCAGATCAACGTCCCCGGATATTCCGGCGATCTCTCCCTGACTTGTGAATTGCCACATCTGGCAGTCTGTATTATCCAGCTTGCTGTTATAAAAAGCGTACCACAGTGCATATCTTGAAGAAAGTGACAGAAGACGGTACGTTTTGAGGAAATTCCGGTTGCTGTAATACATTGCAAAATATCCGTTTTTTTCCATTCTGTCACAAAAATTCTGCACAATTTTCCCTACGGTTTCCGGTGTGAAAGCAACTCCGTTTTGTGCGGCATAGTTTACAGATGCCTGTTCAATATCGTAGCATACAGGATAATCGAGACGATAACCGGAGATTGCTTTGAGACAGCCATCAGCTTCCTGGCGTGCAATCTCCGGAGTCAGGGCATAGCAGAACCAATAGACTCCGATCGGGAGACCAATCCGGTTACATTCTGAGGCATTGCGTTTAAATTGTGGATCAATCGTGTTAAAACCATAGCCGGCACGGAGCATGGCAAACTGATAGCCTGCGGCTTTGACCTTTTCCCAATCTACATTTCCTTGAAATTCGCTGACATCCAGTCCTTTTATTTGCATTATATAATCCTTTCATAAAATATAAAAACGGGTTTCTTATGTTTATTATATGAAAAAATGAGGAATATGTGCAGAGTAGCAGTGATTGTTTTTCATAAGGATTATAACGGCATTGTTACAAACAGAAATGAAATCGAATTAAGAATTTCATAAGTAGGAAAAATGTATAAACGGCGGAAAATGGGCGTTTCTTTGCGAAAAAAGCACTAGTAAAATCCTAATAAAAAAATACATGAGTACGGCTCAACAGGTCATACCCATGTATTTTTTAAATTTTCTCAATCTCTTCACGCATCTGTTTGACAGTGATGTGTGAGTAGACCTTCTCATTGATATCTTTTCCGGCGTGTCCCATGATCTTATATCTGATGACCCTGTCGGCCTTCTTCTCGATCAGTAAAGAATTACAGGTGTGGCGGCAGTCCTGCGGTGTATGTTTGTCTGTGATGCCGCAAGCTTTTAATGCTGCATCGAAGTATTCCCGGTATTTGTTCTCGGTGATATCTCGAGTACCATCATGGTAGATCAGACTGGAAAAGCGCCTATTATACCGATTCTTCACAAACTCATATATTTTGGAGTGAATCGGAACGGTGCGCCCCTTGCTATATCTGGTCTTTAAACCGCCTGTAAATGTCTGATTTTCAAGATTAATGTCATTCAGTGGCATTTTGGCCAGTTCGTTGATTCTAAACCCGGAATAGCAGTATATCAATATTGTATCGACAAATGGGGTATCTTTATGCTGCCAGAGTTTGGTGAGTTCATCCACTGTAAATGGAACTCCGGATTCCGTATCATCTTCTTTAGTCATTTTCACAAATTCTGTATAGTCTTTCTTTATAATATCGAACTGCATTGCATATTCGCCCACGCCTTTGAGAACCCTCAGAACGTGTTCAGCCGTGGAATGCGATATTTCCTTATTGTCTATCAACTCCTGCATTTCCTCTGTGCGGATGCTGGAGTATATGCGGTCATGCAAAGGTTTACAATGCTTATATCCTGCCTGTACGGTGTATTCATTGGATGATTTCTTTCCTGTGTGGAATGCTTCTACTTTGAATTTGCCTTTGTACCACCGTTTGAATACTTCACTGAAAGTCAATCCACGCAGATCCAGATCATAAGGATTGGTATTGTATTCAGCCAGAGCGGTATCTGCTGCCACCCTGTCAGTATAGCGTCCGATCACATCATACAGAGGGTAGCCACGTTCGTCAATCCTGGTATTCACCCGCACTTCATAGATGGTCCCGGATTTCCTCTTTAATGGAACAATTGACCCCAGACCGTTTGCACGCCGTTTTCTGGTGGCTTTTCGTGGTGCTTCTGGCATTGCTTTACCTTGCATGGGAAAACCGCAATGTGGGCATGAATACGCCTTGTCAGATACTTTTCCGGAGCATTCCGGGCAAGTAATCAGTGCCATATATATCTTCTCCTTTCATCAACCGGGCAACGTGTGAATGAGTGGAAAACATATTTGACACATTTCATAAAATTGACTATAATATATTTACAAGACAACTGGAAAAGATAGCTGAAACCTATCCGCTCCGGGAATATAGGAATTAAAAGATAATCGCCGTTACTTTACCAGAGCAGGGGCGATTATTTTTTATGTTCGTCATAGAAACTTTTTACAAGAGTGATGATTGCAACAATCATTAGTACAAATGTAAATAGGTCATTATATGTAACGTACATAAGCACCACCCCTTTCGCAAGACTCCGAAACGGATGGGATCGCCCTTTCCAGTTGTCGTGTAAGTATACTATTGTTAATGTGCAGCGTACTTGTAGGTACATAGCTTAACAAGTGTACCCATGAGTACGGTTGTATTGAAGCCAAACTTGGATTGAGTGTCCGAACAAGATTGCGTAGTGTTGGATGTCGGTTAAATCGACTTCCGGGATAGCGCAAGATTGCGCGCTCTACAACGAAGCCAAAGTTGGATTGGCATAAATTTCAACGGGAGCAGAATTGCTCTGGTTACGCACACAGGTGTGCGAATAGAGGTATCCACTATTTTAGGGAGACCTGCTGCCGTTTCCCCCACAAGTTGGGGAAAGCTGACGGCTCAAGATTGAGCTTTCCCCATAACTGGAGAAAATGACTGCTGAAAATTCAGCGGTACCACCTGCCTTATATCGAGCAGAAAGCGCATTCCAAAATTGAAAAGCACTTTCCCGAAATGGGAAGATGCAAGCCGCTCAAATTTGTGAACTTTCTCCACTTGTGGGAAAGAAGACGGCTGGTGCTATTCGCTTCCCTAATTTGGGTAGCAAGTATAGGGCGTAGAAATCTCTACACCTTTCTTCCATTTTTGGAAAAAACTGCGGGGTGGCCAATTCTGGACAGATCTAATCAGAACACCATAGGAATTTCTACGGTGGTGTACTAAATTTTTAGTAAGCACCACTGAATGCAATTTTGCGTTGCTTAAATCCAATCAGTACCTGAAGGTACGGGTTCCGGTTATGCGATGTCTCACGTCAGATCAAAGATATTATTTCTCGGAATTATCGCTGTTTTTCTTGGAAGTATCAATGTTTCATGTTATTAGCTATTTCTTTTCCACTCAATATAACTGGCATAATCCTTGATTTTTTCAATTTCTGTTTCAGAATATTTACCAGGCAATTCGATTGTAGTCAGTGGAAGCCCCATAGCTTTTCGTGCAGCATTAATCATATTTTCTTTTTCTATATCGTTATAAATAAGATCAACAGTATCAACGTCTAAAGCTACTGCAATGTTTTCAATAACTGTATTTGGTATTTCTACAAGTCCTTTCTCATACTTACGTATAGAACTTTCTGATTTTCTTATCAAATTTGCCAAATCTCCTTGTGTAAGATTTTTGGCTTTTCTATATGTTTTAATATTTTCACCTATGATTTTATAATCCAAAATATTTTCCTCCTTTTGTTAAGGATATGATAACATTAACGTCAATTAAATTCAATATATTTCAAAAAATGTTTGACAACGATAATTATATTGTCTATAATACAAAACGAAACGACAATTAAATTATTAAGAAAGGAGTAAAGTGACAATGAAATTGAATGTTATAAAAATTTTAGTGATTTTAGCTGAAACAACGCAAAGTAAAGCTACGCTTGCAGAAAATGCGAAACTTTCAAGACAAACAGTCACTAAGGTTTTAAAGACTGGGGAGTGCAAACCCGAAACAGCCGGGAAAATTGCGAAAGCACTCGGCGTTGATGTAACTGAAATTATCGAAACAGAAAACTAAACCACACCGGGCAACGTGTGAATGGGTAGAAGGTGCGATATCGCACAGAAAGGAGACACAATGGTTTGTGCAAAGATTAAACCTCTGATAGCAGCAATGACGGCATCCTGTATGACACCGCAGGAGATCGCAAAGGAAGCAGGTGTCAGTGTAAATATTGTTTACCGGATGCGAAGAGGGTATATGGTGAAGATGGACCGGTTCGGGTGCGTTTGCAAAGTGCTTGGTCTGGATCCGGAAAATATCATTGATTATGACCGGTTAGCATCCGACCAGACGGAAGAAAGGAAAAGTTGATATGACAGTAGAACAGATCAGAAATTACACAGCTCTTGTCAGACGCAGATCAGAATTAGTCTTATGTTCCGGCAGGAGCTGGAGACCGGAATATTCCGGGGAGCTTACGCACATTGACAATGAAATATTGAGACTACGAGCAGAAATGACAGGCGGTCAGTCAAATGTATTGTAACGATTGGCTTCCGCCACCAGTGCCGAACGACGTGTTTCAGCAGATCTGCACTGACATGGAAAAGGCAGAGCAGCGCGGGCAGTTGGATCAAATGTTTCAAACAGAGTGCCGGGATGAAATATCCCATCAAAGCAAAGAAACGCTTCTCGGTTCGCTCAGTATAGGCATGAAGCTGTATAAATCTACTTTTAAGAAAATCTTCGCCTATGATATGACAACGCCGGGATTTACAGAGGATGCGATCACAAGGCTGGAAATATTGGGATGCTCTAAGGCAAAAGAATATTACAACAGTGTTGTGAAAGAATGGCAGCAGGAACATGATGAAATGATGAAGAATGTTGCCGAGTGGTACAGTAAACAGGATTATGATAGAAAGGCGGTGGATCAGTCACGGAAACTACAAGAAGCGGAACAACAGGAGAGACAGAAGCAACTATTGATGCGCAGATCGCAGCTATTGAGGAAGAAGAAAGAGCTATTGAAGCAGAAGAAAGAGAGCTTGAAAATCTCAAGAGAGGGCGATCAAGGGAAATAGAGAATGCGCGGGAAATGGTTTCACTTGTCTGCCTGGAGGAAGTAAAGGAAGAGGAAACAAACTGGCTTTATAGCCCTTATGTCCCCCGTGGGAAACTTACATTGTGTGCAGCATATCCCGGAGTTGGAAAAACATATCTTCTCTGTTATATGGCGGCATGTGTAACAACTGGAAAAAGTTTTTTCAATATCGTTCCATTTAGCAATGAGAAAGAAAATGTAGTCTATTTAACTGCAGAAGATGGGATAGGCGACACGATTAAGAAACGAATGAGACAATGCGGCGCAGACATGAAGCATGTTTTTGTTGTAACAGAGAATAAAACACAGTTATTGTTTGATTCTCCAGAAATTGAAATGTTCATTCAACAGACAAATCCAGCACTGATGATATTTGACCCGTTCCAGGCTTACATCGGTTCTGACGTGGATATGAACGCACCAAACAAGACAAATGAAAGAGTGGGGCATATCGTAGATCTTGCGGAAAAATACGGTGTTGCAGTCGTTCTGATCTGTCATTTCAATAAAAATCAAAAGGGCGATGCAATCACAAGAGTATTAGGATCTACAGATATCATGGGAAAATGCAGAAGCTATATAGCTCTCGGAAACGTGCCAGATGAAGAAGATATCAAATTCATGTCACATGAAAAATCAAGTCTTGAGCGAAAAGGCAGAACAGTGTTGTTTGAAATAGATCCTGATAACGGTGGAATTGTCTACAAGGGTGAAAATAGTCTTTCTATGGATGATTATACAGCAATCAGAAGTAAGAAGAGGGCAAGCAATGCTCCGGCACTAGAAGAAGCGAAAAAGTTCATCATTAATCAAATGCCAGAAGGCAGACGAATGGCGAAAGAGATCAAGAACTTGGCAGAAGCGAATAAGATTTCTGAAATGTCATTAAGACGAGCACGTGAAGAACTTGGAATAATTACGAGGAAGACGAAAACATTCCCACCGGAAAGCGTGTGGATATTGCCCGGACATACCGAGGATGAATCAGAACCAATACAAGAAAGATTATGCTTATAGATAAACTTCTAAACATGACAAGTACGGAAAATATCTTTTAAAATCAAGGTTTTTACGTAGTGGTCAAAGTGAGCAAGTACGTAGAGTTTATAGCATACAGGTCATGTTAATAATGCGTAGTTGTTCAAGTTGACAAGTACGGACAACCCCAGCAAAATCAAGGGTTTTACACATACATGTCATGATAGTCCGTTTATCTAAGAGAAGAAATAAAGAGGAGAACAAAAAATGAGAGAAGAATACAGAAAAACTATCAATGAGTTATTAAACTTACCAGAGGAAACAGAAGCTGATCTGAATGGAATCCCGGTGACAGCAGTTACAAATTTGATGCTGTGTAAGCGTCTTGACCGGATTGCGGACATATTGGAAGGAATGGATCAGGAACTTGACAGTATATCCGGTCATTTGATGGATATAGCAACACAGAAATAAATTGACAGGCATTCAATCATGACAATAAAAGAAGACTATGAAATGTTCTCTGATATCTGGAAGTTTTACCGGAAATATAGGGAAGTCAAAGATGATGGGGATTATTGGAAACAGTTAATCAATGAAGCGGATATGATTTACCGTAAGTACAATACGCGGCTATGCAAAAGTCTGTTGTTGGACGTACTGGATGAAGTTGAAAGAGTCTATCAAAACCAAAAGTCCCTATAAGAACTAGCACTTCAAACAGGGACAAACAAAATAAAACCACTTACATAATAACAGAGATTAAGCGGAAAGGACAAGAGAAATATGAATTTATATGAGAAAATCAAACAGGAAAACTTACGAGTTCCAGTGTCATTTAGAATGGAATTTGAACAAGTTGAGGATCTATTAACCAATGCTCCCAGTAACTTTGAGCTTGCTTTATCGTCATTCAGATTCGGATATATGCAAGCGCAGAGAGCAGAAAAAGTGAATAAGACTAAAGCGGAGAATAATCAGTTGCAGAGCCTTTTGGCACAGTTAAGACCGGAAGATTACAGAATCAAACGCCAGATAGAAGCAATCTTATACAGATATCTGGAGAAACGGGACAGACTGCCAGATACAGAGAAGCCGTGGGATCGCAAGCAATCCATTATGGAAGCGGTTGATGAGATAGAGAACAAAGAGTATTTGGAACTTGTAGAGCGGTTCGCTAAGAAGTTGGCAAGTAGTGAGGTGGCGCAGCATGACAGAAGGACAGTTGATAGAGGAACACATCACAGAGCTTGCAGAGATCGTGGGGGGAAGCAAGAAAACTAACACCACAAGAGTATAAGGACTGGAAAATAGCATTCTGAACAGTGCAACAGAGAAAACCAGAGGATTTACAGAACGTGTGTTATCATTGGTAGAACAATGCTTATGATTGTAGAAATCTCTTAAAAATGAGTCCGAAGATATGAAGCGCTCTGGTGTGCTACCAATACTACCAGAGCATGAAATAACTGCCCTCTCCGGGAAGATGCGCCAACATCAGAACCGGAGCGGCAGCAGGAAGAGAGGTGAGAAAGATTGTATTGCGTAATTCAAGTAGTTGAGAGGAAAAGGAAGAATCAAAATGGGTATCCCAAAGAGCTGAAATCAGAATATATGCAGATGTCCATAAACGGACAGGACGAGAGCTACTACTGGCACCATTACAGCGAGGAACGTTTTGAGAGAGACATTAAGAAAGCATACCGGATCACCATTCACGAAAGCTACCGGGAGAATGGGAAAGTGAAAAAGAAGCAGTTCGGGATCTGCACCGTTGATTATTATGACCTTGCTACAGACTGGTTTTGCCTGTATGACTGGGGAAATAGCAAAATAGAGACTGCTGCCAAAGAGCTGGATTGTTCAGAGGAAGAACTTTACACGTTGATTGAGAAGAAGCTAGAGCCGATACAGGAGCAGATCATAGAGGAATTTAAGCAGACAGAAGAATACAAGACGCATGAGGAGCATGAGAAAATCACGACTTTGCACGCTGCCAGAAAAGTAGAATTCAATGCAAAATATAATCTGTCGGGAAATGAATATGACAAGTGTTATGACGTATTTGGCGTATTGCAGAACCCGGAGTATTTGAAGAAAATAGAAAAAGATTACGAAGCAAGGCAGAGATATGAGCAGGAAAGCCGTAGGTATTACGAAGAATATTACAATAACCACAATCAGGATTCAAGCAGTAGTTACGGCGGTTCAATATCGAATACCTACAAGGAAGAAGATAAGGCGGTTTTAAAGCAGTTCTACCGGGAGCTATCCAAGAAATTTCATCCAGATGCGAACCCAGATACGGACACTTCACAGCAAATGCAGCTATTGAACCAGTTAAAACAGGAATGGGGATTGTAGTTACTTGAAAGGAATATGCAATACCTACGATTAGAGAGGAGAAAGAATAGAATGAGTGTGAAAATTAAAGTATCATATACCACGGATCAGGAGCTGCAGGAAATCGTCAGCCTGCTATCTCCTGTAATGAAAAATGTTAAGATAAAACCACAGAAAGGAAAATTTAAAAGGGCATATATCTCACAAGAGTTGGAGCAAAATACTAAGAAATGCTAAGGTATTCGGAGCTTTCGTAATGCTAAAAAGAAAAAAGGTTAAAAGTGTGTTGATAAATGATAAGGGGAACGCATATACTATAGTTAGGATAAGTATGCATAAGGAGAGATAAAATGAACAAGAAACAACCGAAACCGATTATTAAACCGTTTGCAAAGGACATGGCAAAGGAGTTCTTTAAAGTTGGGATTAAAGAGAGGATAGAAGATGATAATACCGTGTGTCATGAAATAGTTGCGACTGTCAATTTGGCTTTTGCAGCAGAAGTGTGCATGAAGGCGGAATTAGGATGTAATAGAGATCTGAAATCATGGCATAATTTGAAGAATCTGTATGATCAACTGAATTCAGAAATCCGAAATCAAATTTTTGAGAAATATAAAGAACTTTTAGGGGAATGTGATAGGAGTCAATTCGAGAAGGAGTTGCAAGAATCGGGATTAGCATTTGAAATCGGAAGGTATTTTTACGAGGGAGATTTTGAGGAAGAGAAGATACTTCAAACAAGTTTTATATTGAATTTTTCAACAGCTGTTTTGATGGCACTGCAGGGCGTTTCGATGCAAGATTTAGTTGAATTGACAGGGTATCAGTTCACAAAAGAAGACTTGTTCGAATTGCTGTAATATGCTATAATTATACCATAACAAATATAACAAGTACCCCAACAACAGTTGGAAGCCTAAAGGCGTGGGAATGACTTATGGACAAAAATGTCTGAAAGTTGTTTCTGCGCCTTTTTATATGCGTGGGAAGAGATTGGAAAGGAGAAGTGTAACAGTGCAATATGGAGTTGTGAAATGGTTTGATCCATTGAAAGGTTACGGGTTCATTGCAGGAGACGATTGCAAAGATGTGTTTGTTCATCAAAGCAATATTTTAATGAATGGATTTCGGACATTGGAAACTGGGCAAAGAGTAAGATACCAGGTGGATCAGACAAACAAAGGGAACATAGCAGTAAACGTAGTAGTGGAGTAAAGGAGAAAGAAGATAATGAGTAAGATTGATACAAATATTGTGAGAGAAAAAGTTGTTACCATGATGGGAGATTTAAGAGAAGTTGTTGACTTATATATGCGCAATGAAGCAGAGGTGGCAGTAGTAGAGGGTAATCACACCTTTTCGCGAGAGTATAAAGACACACAGATTGAAAAGCTTAGAGAAAAGGCAAGAGCATCTGTCAGAAATAAATTTGAGAGTCTGCGATCAAACTGTGAAATGCTAATTGAGGTATTGAGAGCGAATGATAATATTTATGATTTCTCAGATCCTGAGTTTGCCTCTTGCATTGCACTGTTGTCAGCAGCAGATAAGCCGTTGCCGATAGAAACTATTCTGGGAATTGCAGGCAAGTTCTTAGGGAACCGCCAGGCATTACTTGCATTGGTGGAAGTGGCCAAAGGAACAAATAAGGACACTTTCAGTAAAATGATTTTTAATACAGAATCAGAGATGGAAAGATTGCAAGAAAGGTTGATTGAATTGGAAATCAATTTTCCGTCTGGCATTTTGATACTTCCAGCAGTCAAAGATGATCTGATCAAGATTGTAAAAGCATGCGGAGAAGAATTAACAGACGAGGAAAAGGACTTGGGCGTTGGATATCAGGAAATTGTTACCATGCAAATGCGAGCAGCTATGGGATTGAATAATTAAGCAAATAGATGGAATGCCTCAGATTTTCCGTGATGGATTATCTGGGGCATTTTTGAAAGGAGAAAGATATGGGTAAGATTAAAAGGGTAATTTCTATCATCCATTCGTTGAGTGTTATGAGTACGGAACAGATCGAAGAGGCAAAAATTATTATAGAGCAGGAAGAAGTATTCAGCGAGTCACAGAAAATAAGGTTTACAAGCTTGTGTGACTTGGCAATTAAAATAAAGCGGAGGTATCGAAGTGGCAAAAGGGAAGTATAAATACTGGCTGACTCCGGAAGGTTTACTTGAGTTGGAAGGATGGGCGAGAGATGGCTTAACTGATGAACAGATCGCTTACAATATGGGAATCAATAAAGCAACGCTCTACCGGTGGAAAGAGAAGTATTGCGACATTTGCGACTCCTTAAAAAGGGGAAAAGAAGTTGTTGATCGTCAAGTCGAGAATTCATTATTTGAAAGAGCGCTTGGCGGCACTCATGAAGTAAGAAAAACTTTCAAGGTAAAAGAGAAGTATTACGATGATCATGGGAAATTATGCGAAAAAGAGAAACTTGTGCAAGCAACGGATGAGGTGTATATACCGGGAGATACAACAGCACAGATTTTCTGGCTTAAGAACCGGAAACCTCAGAAATGGCGGGATAAATGGGAAATTGAGGATCATAGTGCAGTTGATAAATTAGATATGATTTTAGCGGAAATGAAAGCGGCAGCAGAAGCGGAGCAGGGAAACAACGGGGAGTGATTCTAATGGATAATGGACAGATTGTGAACCGGATTCAGGCAGGGGAGAATGAACAGGAGAACACGACACTGCTCTGGCAGCAGAATCAGAACTTTATCACTATGATTGCAAGAAAGTATAGTTCCTGTGCGGAAATGGAAGATCTGGAGCAAGAGGGCTATATCGGACTGTATGAAGCAGTCAGGCATTATGATGCATCATCAGGAGTACCATTCATCAATTATGCGGCGTTCTGGATCCGGCAAGTCATGCGCCGGTATATTGATAACTGTGGTAGAGTGGTTCGGATTCCAACACATGCAGTCGATAAGATGCAGCGTTATAAGAAGATCAAAAGTGAGTATCAGAAGTATTACGGGAAAATACCTACAGACAGGGAAATGAGCGCCTTTATGGGGATGGATGAAGAAAGTCTCAAGAGCATAAAGAAAGCGGCAGCAATGGGGCAAATACGAAGTCTGGACGAGCCTATCAATAGTGATGAGGAAGATATCTATATCGGTGATACCATTGCATCAAAAGAAGATGTAGAAGCTGATGTGATTGATCGTATTGATTCAGACATTATGAGTCGGGAACTATGGGCAGCAGTTGACAGACTTCCAGATCTGCAAGGGAAAGTATTGCGCTGTCGATTCCTGGAAAAGAAAACCTATCAGCAGACAGGGGAAACACTGGGAATTAGTGTGAGTGCAGTCAGACAACAGCAGAGCAAGGCAATGAGCTTGCTGAGAAACAGAGGAAGAAATAAAGGGTTTATAGGATACCGGGAAGAGTTCTTGCCTGCTGCATCCGTTCATCACGTAGGAGTCAGAAGTTTTCAGTACACTTGGACAAGTGAAGTAGAACGAGAAGCAATGAAGTTCTAATGGGCTGCTCTATCATGGGCGTAATAATTCAGATGAGCAGCAGAAGAAAATAGACGAACTGGAGGAATTATTAAATGAGATCAACGGCAAATAAGAATCACGAAGGCTACCATGATCCAACAGCTTCGCAAGCTATTAGAAGAGTAAAAAGGCAGGGAAAGCAGCCGAAAATCCGGCGTCTTGCATATCGGGTTGGTGAGGTTGTGGACTTCTCAGGAATACTAGTAAAAAATACTAGTAGAGATAACAGAAAATGTACTAGTAGAACACTAGTGGAACGTAACAGCAGAAAAAAGACGATAACAGGAAGTCAAAGAATCCCCAAAAATCAAGGCATTTCAGACAGGCACAAAAAACAAAACAACAGCAAACCGAAACGGAATTAAGAATTTCCTAAGATTTTCCCCAATGGCTCTTAAAAAAATGAGAATATCATGTATACTGTAAAGGAGGTGATGAAAATGTATAGTATTTTAGTTTGTGATGATGATAAAGAAATAGTAGAAGCAATTGAAATATATCTTACACAGGAAGGGTATCAGGTTCTGAAGGCTTATGATGGGATGCAGGCATTAAAGATGCTGGAGACGGAAACGGTGCATCTTTTGATTCTGGATGTTATGATGCCGCGTCTGGACGGGATCAGGGCGACTTTGAAGATCCGTGAAACGAACAGTATTCCAATTATCATTTTATCGGCAAAATCTGAAGATGCGGATAAGATTCTGGGGTTGAATATCGGAGCGGATGATTATATGACAAAACCATTCAATCCACTGGAGCTGGTTGCAAGAGTGAAATCTCAGCTTCGTCGTTACACACAGCTTGGCGGGAATGTGAGTAGTACGCAGGAGACGATTTATGAGGTTGGCGGCCTTCGGATCAATGATGATCTGAAAGAAGTAACGGTAGACGGAGAAATGGTGCGCCTTACTCCGATTGAATACAATATTTTATTGCTTTTGATGAAGAATCAGGGAAGAGTATTTTCGATTAATCAGATTTACGAATCCATCTGGAATGAAGATGCAATCGGAGCGGATAATACGGTAGCAGTACATATTCGTCATATCCGGGAGAAGATTGAGATCAATCCAAAGGAACCGCGATATTTGAAAGTGGTATGGGGAGTAGGATATAAGATCGAGAAATTATAGAAGGGAGTTTTTCATGAGTAAATGGTATAAAAGTGCGCTTGTAAAAGGCATTTTGATCTTTCTTTCTGTTCTTTCGGCAATTACGGCACTGCTGAGTCTGGTGATTATTTCCACATATTCTGTAAGTGTAAAAGAAATCTGGAATAAAAAGCCGACAGAGTATACAGATTCCAAAGAATTTGAGAATCAGATGTGCCGGGCTACGATGGATGTTTTAGGTCAGATTTCCTATGAAGATATTTTCGAGACAGATGGAAAATACAATCCGGATAAGCTGATCGATATCATGCAGTATGGATATAACGGAAGGCACTATGATGAAGAGACGGAAAGACTGCGGTATAAACTCTCGGATCTTCAGAAATGGAGTGAGGAGTATCAAAATAACTATGCAACGCAGGAAAATCCCATCGTTGTCTGTCAAAAAGCAGATAAAACCTATCATTACTATTACTGGGATGAATTTTTAAGTCTGCTGAAAAAGAAAACGCTGACAGTGGATATAGATGGATATACATCTGATGAGATTGTAAATGCACTGGCTTCTGGAAATGTGAGTCTCAGTCAATTTGCCGGACATGATATTCTGGATGAAAAAGGCGAGACGGTGTACCGGGATTTCTGGGGATTCAGTGGTGCCATTGAAGAAGAGGCGCGGCCGGATGGAGGAAATAATATTCTGGATGTTGTAAATCAGACGCCGCAGCTGAATGGAAAGCTGAGTGAAGTGTATGCACAATTGGGCAGCATCCTGTCAAATCTTTATTATGATTTCCAGTCTTATCAGAACAGTGCAGAATGGACAGAGGGAAATACAAACTTTGCCTATATTTTTGTTGATAAAGAAACAAAAAAAGTTTATACAAATCGCAAGGAATATCAGGATTACAACAGTGTAAAAGAAAATATCTCAGATATTCAGAAAAATGCGAAGTATATGATTGTTCAGCCAAAGCTTTCTGATTTTAAGACCAATATGGATATCACAGCAAATGACTGGAAGGAGTTTGTAAAGTCACAGCGCAGAAACAGCAACGGTGATTTTATTTTTGCAGCGGCAGTAGATACCAGGTTTTCAATACAGGATTCTTTTTATCTGGATAAGAAATTATATGATGAATATGCACCTTATATCAATCGTGCGGTGATCCTGCTCGGTGCGGCAGTATTACTGATAATCGTGAGTTTGATATGGCTGACAGTGATCGCCGGAAGAAACAACCGAAGTGACGGAGTGCATTTGAATGTATTTGACAGATGGAAAACGGAGCTTGCAGCAGTGTTTGTGATTGGGATCTGGATAATTCCGATGATGTTCTGGATGAATAATGGGAATATGGCCCTCGGGTATTTTGCAGAAAGCACGGATTTGATGACTGCAACGATCGGATATTCTTATGAATATGCATCCGGATATGTTCCGACAATGCAAGATATGATCCAACTTGCATGTACAGCGGCTTATACCATGATCATGTTCCTGGTCGGATATCTGAGCCTGGTCCGCAGGATAAAAGCGGGAACGATGTGGAAGAACAGCGTATTGTATGCGTTTTGCAGATTCTTTAGAATATTCTGGAGAAACAGAAATGTGGTGTGGAGAATGGTTGTATCAGGGGTGATACTGATTGGAATCCACTGGATGCTGGCATTATTCAGAACGCCGGGATTTGTGCTGATCACGCTGGCAGCAGATGCATTCATTGTGTATTATCTGGTATTGAATGCGATTGCAAAGAATAAAATCATAAAAGGAATCAAAGCAGTTGCAGGAGGAGATCTGGAATATCAGATTTCTCTGGAACATCTCAGAGGAGAACAGCGTGAAGTAGCAGAAATGCTGAATGATATCGGAACCGGATTGCAGAAGGCTGTGGAAAAAAGCGTGAAAAGCGAGCGTCTGAAAACGGATCTGATCACAAATGTATCTCATGATATCAAAACACCGCTAACTTCCATTATCAATTACGTGGATATCCTGAAACGATCCAATATTGAAGATCCTAAGATACAGGGGTATCTGGAAATTTTGGAGGCAAAAGCACAGCGTCTGAAAACATTGACAGAGGATGTTGTAGAAGCATCCAAGGTGAGCAGCGGGAATATCAATCTGCAGTTGATGGATGTCAATCTGGTAGAGATGATGAATCAGACGACGGGAGAGTTTGCAGAAAAATTTGAACATAAGAATCTGGAGCTGATTCAGACACTTCCAAATGAGCCGGCGATTATTCATGTAGATGGAAGAAGAATGTGGAGAGTATTGGAAAATCTTTATAATAATGCGGCGAAGTATGCAATGACGGGGACGAGAATTTATGCAGATCTGCGCACTGATAAGGATGAAGTGATATTTTCTTTGAAAAATGTTTCGGAGTATCCGCTCAATTTCTCAGCAGATGAACTGACAGAACGTTTTATTCGCGGTGATATTTCAAGGAGTAACGAAGGAAGCGGACTGGGATTATCGATTGCGAAAAGTCTGGTACAGATGCAGGGCGGAAAACTGGAATTATATCTGGACGGAGATCTTTTTAAGGCGACAGTTCGTTTTAGAAAAGCAGATAAAAAAGAACAAGATTCATGTTTTTTCAGAGAGAATTCTGAAGAAGAGTAGGAGAGGCGGGAATTTTTCCCGTCTTCTTTTAATTTAAGACTTGTTTTATTGCACGAGACTTTATTTTGTTTTACAATAGTTACTGTTCACACATAGCTTATATAGAAAACAAATGACAAGGGGAATCGCATGGAAACGATCAAAAAATTATTATCAGATATTTTAAATATAGAATTTGTTCAGGCAGTTTTGAGCAATCCGAGGAAAAAAGAGGGAATTTTAAAGGTAAAGGTTCGGCCGATCGAGAAAAAAGGCAATTTATTTTTTCAACTGGAGTCTTTTACAAAAACACAGGCCTTTCATGAGAATCTGGACCCGATTTCGGCACGAGACCGATTGCTGGAATATATGGAAGAATTCCGGCAGATGCAGGCATCTACAGTGCATATGAATTACACTGTTTTAGTGAGCAAAAAAGGCAAGGTAACCATTCAGAAAAAAGCGTCAAAAGGCAGTGTAAGACCGGTAGAATTGTCACATAATAGAAGTAAGAAATATATTTTAGAGGAAGGAATTCCGGTTCCATTTCTCCAGGATCTGGGTGTGATGACAAAGGATGGAAAAATTGTACATTCCAGATTTGATAAATTCCGGCAGATCAACCGGTTTTTGGAATTTATTGAGGATATTCTTCCAAAACTTGAGAAAGACAGAGAGATCACGATTCTGGATTTTGGATGTGGAAAATCGTATCTGACATTTGCCATGTATTATTATCTGCATGTTCTGAAGGAATACGATATCCGTATCATCGGGTTAGATCTGAAATCGGATGTCATTCATCATTGTAATGAGTTAAGCCGCAAATATGGATATGACAAACTGGAATTTCTGGTGGGAGATATCGCGGATTATGAAGGTGTCAGAGAAGTGGATATGGTTGTGACGCTTCATGCCTGTGATACAGCGACAGATTTTGCACTTGCCAAAGCGGTGGGATGGAATGCGAAGGTCATCCTGTCGGTTCCATGCTGTCAGCATGAATTGAATGGGCAGATGCAACGGGAAGGAGCCGGATATGATAAGCTGGCGCCGATTCTGGATTATGGTCTTTTAAAAGAGCGGTTTGCGGCGCTTCTGACAGACGGACTTCGAGCGAAATATTTGGAGCAGTCTGGTTATGAGACTCAGGTTCTGGAATTTATCGATATGGAACATACGCCGAAAAATATTCTTCTGCGTGCAGTAAAGACGAATCAGGCAAAACAGGGGAGTGAAAGCCAGGTTTGGGAGTGCAGGAAATTTTTGGGGATTGACCCAATGCTGGGAGTGTTATTAGATAAGGGGACAGAATCATGAAAAAAAGAATGAGAAAGGCAGGAATACTCCTTGTAGTATTTGTGGCAGCAATTTTTGTCAGCAGTCTGTTTATGAACAATGGTGTAGACGATCAGATCATTGATCTGGGAGATCCTACACTTCCGAGAATCTCATTTCAAAAGGAAGGCAGGACTGTGAATGCTCTGGCCGGCTATGTAAATGAGATGGATGTTACGGCAATGCGGGACACCATTACACCCCTGGAGGCAAACGGAACACTTCAGATACAGATTGAAGAGTTTGGAAATAAAATCACAGGCGTTGAATATAAAGTGTATTCGCTGAATGGAGAGGAAACCTATCTGGAAGGCAAACAGAAGGATATTTCTGATGAGACGATTTTGCTGGATCTGAAAAAAGGTCTTCCGGATGAAGTTTCAGAAGCTGTTCTGGAAGTGATTCTTTCCATGGAGGAACAGGCTCACTTTTATACCAGAATTACAAGACCGGATGAACTTTCTTTAAAAGAATGTCTGGATTTTGCCCAGGATTTTCATGCAAAGACGCTGGAAAAAAACAGTCAGGAGGAATTGAAAAACTATCTTGAAACGAGTGCAGAAGGGGACAATACAACTTACCAGACTGTTACCATCCATTCTGATGCAGATCATGTGACATGGGGAAATCTGAGTCCGCAGGTGGTTGAGGAACCGGAGTGGAGCATTAAAGAGAGCAATTCCGTCTATACGTCGCTGCTTGCACAGTATCAGGTGACATGTGCCGGAGATACGGGAGAGATCGAGACGTATGATGTCCGCGAGTTTTTCAGGATTCGCTACGTGCAGGGGGAAATCTACCTTTTGGATTATAATCGGAAGATGGAACAGATTTTTGATGCAAATCAGAAAGTGCTGGATCAGAACGGGATTCTTCTGGGTATAGCATCGTCCGATATATTGTATGAAACAAATTCGTCAGGAAATATTGTTTCTTTCGTGAGAAATGGAAATTTATGGACATACAATGTAAAGCAGAATGAGCTTGCACAGGTATTCAGTTTTAGCAATATCGAAGGAAATGATGCTCGGAGCAGGTGTGACCAGCATAATATCCGGATCATCAGTGTGGAAAAGAATGGAAGTACTGCGTTTGCAGTTTATGGGTATATGAATCGCGGAGCACATGAGGGAGAAGTCGGAGTTGATATTTACTATTATGATATTGAAAAAAATGTAGTACAGGAAAAAGCGTTTATTCCAAGTACAAAATCATTTGCAATCGCAGAGGAAGAGCTTGGAAAAATGGTGTATTACAATCAGGATCAGAATCTTTTGTATATTCTGGCAGGCGGAAAGTTTTACAAGATAGATCTGACAAAGGATGAGCAGACAGTGTTGGCAAAAAATCTGGAAGAAGGGCAGTATACGGTGTCTGCAGACGGGCATTTGATCGCATACCAGACGTCAGGAACGATCAATACCGCACAGGAAATCAAGGTATTGAATCTGAAAACAGATGAAGAAAATGCTGTAGCCGCAAAATCAGGGGAAGCAATCAGACCGCTTGGATTTATCGGATCAGATTTTGTGTATGGATATCTGCGGCAGGAAGATGTCGGTCATACGGCAGCGGGAGGGGAACTGTTCCCGATGTATGAGCTGGAGATCAGAAATTCAGAAAATGAAGTGATGAAGACATACTCAGCAGATCAGATTTATATATCCGATGTATTTATTGAAGAAAATATGATGACTCTGAACAGGGTTGTAAAATCAGGAGAGACTTATACAGTTACCAGTCAGGATTATATCAGCAGTAACGAAGAAAAGAAGACAAAAAGTATAACTCTGGAAGCTTTCAGTACAGATTTAAAAGAAAAGCAGATGCGGCTGACTTATGAAAAAGGAATTTCCGATACTGTTCCTAAAATCCTGCGTCCGAAGCAGGTGGTGGGGAAAAAGCCGATCACGATCACGCTGAATGACAAGTCGAAGTCTGAAAAGTACTATGTATATGGAATGGGAGAACTGGTTGCGATTTACGATAAGGCGGCTTATGCAATTCAGAGAGCAGAGCAGATTTCGGGAGTAGTAATCTCATCAGAACAGGCATATGTATGGGAAAAAGGCAACAGAGATCTGGTTTATGATACAGAGATAGCACCGTTTGGAAATGGAGAAGGAAAGACCTCTCTTCAGACCTGTGAAGAGGTGATGGCAGCGTATAATGCCAAAAAAGTAGACCTGACCGGATGTAGTCTGGAACAGGTTCTGTATATTATCAACAAGGGCCTTCCGGTCATTGCGATGACAGATGCCAATCATGCGATCCTGCTGACAGGATATAGTATGACGGATATCACTTACATCGATCCGGATACAGCATCCCAAAATACAGTTTCGATTGAACAGATGAGCGCTATGATAGCAGGAAGTGGAAACACGTTTATCGGTTATATGAAATAACAGAAAAAGGAAGAAGTCTTTGAGAGAATTTATTCTCTGTGAAAGAACTTCTTCCTTTTTGCTACTGACGGAAAATAACTGTCTTATATTTATTCAGAGCGGTGTAGACAATCATACCCAATATTCCACATGAGAGAACTTCACCAATTCCCACGGTAAGCATCTGGAATGGAATTGGAAGCAGAATCTGATATCCATAATAAAGAACAAATGGAATCAGAACTGTATTTGCAATGATCGGCGGTAGTGGTGCGAGCCATTTGCTGCGGTTTCTCAGAAGATAGGTGAAAATAGCACCGAGCAGAGTTGCCATGCTTCCGACAATAATGTCAGGAAGAATTGCGCCTCCTAAAATATTTCCGATCAGACATCCCACAAAGAGTCCGGGAATTGCAGCCGGAGTGAAGGCGGGCAGGATGGTCAGTGCTTCTGCGATACGAAACTGAATCTGTCCGAAACTGATCGGGGCAAATACGATGGTCAGGACCACATAAATCGCAGCGATCATTGCTGACTGTACCAGAAACAGTACGCTGATTGTTTTTTCTTTTTTCATAGATCAAAATCTCCTTTAGTTTTATTTTACGTGTGGAAGGTCTCGAACACACGATAGTTGATTGCTGGAAATGCCTTAAATACGCCACTTTCAGCAGGTGGAATTGTAGCACAGACAAGCGTAAAAATCAAGCTGTACCCACAATTTACCCACAATGAGAATAAAAGCACTCGATCCGGGGAGTGCTTTCATTTATTTTGTTTAGCTTTAGCTCGGCGTCTTCTTTGCGCCATGCGGTCATTGCAAGTATCAGAAGCCGGAGACATTGAACAGGATGCAAGCATTATCATTTTGTTGTGGAATCTGGACAATGAGGATAAGACCAGGAAAGGTCTGAAAGTGGATAAGAACCGGCAGGGAGAACTAGGGAAGATTGTATACCGATTTGATGGAAATGAAATGCGATTCCAGGAAACAGAAGAGGAACTCAAAAGCAAAGATGGATTCAAGACGGTACGGACACCGACACCGTTTGATTAAAAGATGGGCAGCGTAAAATTATTAAAAGGCAGTGAAGAATTTGAAATGTTTCAGGACTATTGGAAAATGATGCAATCAGTCTGGAGCGTAGAGAACACAAAGGAATACTGGGAGAAAGTAGTAGAAGATACCGACAGATTTTACAGGAAGTACCAGACAGAGTTCTCGAAAGAATTAGCACTGGCACTTGCAAACGAATTGGAAAGGAAAGCGAAACATGAAGCAGAGCAGACTACTGTTCAAGAAAGAATGGGTATCCATTTTGGCAGATGCAGGGGAACGAGTTGGGGAGAATGAAGAAACATTCCATGAGGTGGAAGGGGAACTGATAGAGTTTCGGGAAACATCGGAAATTGTAGTTTTAAAGGGCGGCATCCTTGCGTCAGTTCCAATGTATCGAATTCAAATGTTAGATGATCTCTCGGAATCTTGAGTGATCATGCCAGCAAAACTCTGGCATTGAACTTTGAAAAGTAAATATTATTCTTGAACGAAAAAATGAACGCAAGAAATAAACATAACTGTCGCTATGTTTCAAAAAATGAGATATAATAATCTACAGGATTATGCTACATCCAAAATCATTTTTTTCAGGGTTGATTCAGGTGGCAAATCCCATGCATCCAGATGTTGTAACATCAGGATGTGATAGAGGCGGCAGTACCACATCTTAGTTGAGCGGTGTCTGCCGTCTTCTAATTTAAAATCTAATTTCTCGCGTTTGTTAGAACGCTCAGCAGAAGTTCTTGCATTGTATTCCCGTTTCCATTCCTTACTGCTTCTTGGTGGATCATTAAACAATCTTGGATTATCTTTCAGAACCAGATGGACGGTACGTCCGTATTTAGCATTTGAACAAGGGTTTTCGCATGTACAGGAGATACAGCCACCAGCGTGACTGATCTTAGGACATTTGAATTTCATTCTGCCTTTAGCAACTTCAATACCATCACGACGCATACGGCATCCAGAGGGGCAAACAGGGACTCCATCTTTGTCAATCGTAAAGTCATTTTTATAAACAGGGGGTCTTCCACCTTTTCCATTAGGGTCGATAAATGGTGTTATATTCTCGCGCTTGAAGTATTGATAATAAGGCATGGCATCATGTGCAGAATCCAAAAGTACTTTTGAAACAGTGTAATCAGGAAGAAAAGATTTCATCCTGAAAAAAGCGTGCAGGAATCCATGTGAATCATGTTTTGAAGCACAGCAAAAATGAGGAAATACCGGTAAGTCACTTTGCGAATCAACAAGCATGTATAGATCATAGCCATGATAATAACAGTCGCGGGAAGAATCCCAGCCGATATCACAATCGGGCTGGGAAAAGTAGCGGTCACATTTGCAGTCAGTAATGCCATTCTCTTTGCATTTACAGATACGCTTTTTCCGTTCTCTGTGTGAAGTTACAACAGGAGTTCCATCACCGGCTAAAGCCAAAGCATCCGAATGAATAAGTCCTGTGGATACAGAAACATCAAGGAACTCTTTTTGATAGATTGCAAAGAGAGAAGAATAAGGCTGTTCGTCCAGTTTAAAGTCAGTATGTTCTAAAACAGGAAGAAGATCGGCAACAGTAACTTTTTCCACAGAATCAGCTTTCGTGCCTTTTGTTTTAGGCTTCTTAACCTTGGTTTTAAGAGGATGGATATGTGGTGACATATGGTCATCATCAGAATCCCACAAGCGGTTTATAAAATCATAAAAAGTGCCAACCCCGGGAGTATTACCAGGTTCAAATCCACTGAGGATGGCGTAAAGAGGATTCATTTTAAGCTGGGCAGCCCACTCCGTTAATGAAGTAACCTTAAAGTCAATGGAAAGAAGGTAAGAACGTTGCATGCAAGAAGGAGTTCGTGGGGCTGGTCCGAATTTTGAATATTTATCAGTCATAAAAGTATCGGTAAAAGATAAATCGAGATTCCAAAACCGCTCAATGATATCCCAGGTGGAACGAGCAAGAGCATTTGGATTAGGATAATATTTACGAAGATTAGTAACAACAAAGTTTTGGTAGTCTGCATGACTGCCACAGTTAACAGGTAACATAAAAATCGCCTCCAATCGAAAAATATCTGCCGCCGCGAGCGACGGTTCTTATTAATCAATAGGCGCGAAGCGCCGCATTTTTCGATGGATTTGTCAAGTGTTTTTGGCAAAAAAAGTGGGGGATTTTAATAAAAAAGGAATCTGAAAGCCTTATATTTACTGGCTTAGAGATTCCGAGAGATTATTTAGAAGCGTAGGAGGAAAACAAAGTATGAGCAAATTATTTTTTGAAATGACAGAAACAGAAGCACAGTTACAGAATATTTTAAACAGTCTGGAATATGCGCAGTACCAGATGTCAACCGGGATCAACGGATACGGCAACGGCACTATGACAAGAGAAGAGCATCAAGAAACAGAGCGGAGCGTGCTGAGTTCGTTAGGGGTAGCTATGAGCGGTATACAGAAGCTGATCGGAGAGTATGCATCACTGGAAGAAGATGGACTGTTGCCAGAAATGGCAGCGGAAGAAATCATGCAGATCAATGCAGAAAGCGTGGATCAGTACGAAGCAATCCAGAAAGCCTTCCGGCTTGGAATGGAGAAAGCGAAGTCAGAGAATGTTGTAGAACATCCGGTATATGGATCAGAGGACATGGAAGAGTTGAGACAGTGCGTTTTGATCGATCTGGAAGATTGCATGACAAAAGACCGGGAGACCGGAGAAAAGGGAGAAGCTCTTTGCATGACGTTCCAGAACGAAGAAGGGAAGTATATTATTATCAAGCACACTATAACAAACTTATTTTTCATCTTTAAGGCGTAATAAAAGAGGTCTTGGAATAAAGGAATCTGACGTATTTTCCATCAAATTGTTTTATCCTGAGACCTCTTGTGTTATCATATGGTTTTGTAACCATGAAATTAAGAAAGCAGAAACCTCCCCTACCAAAGTTTAGTTTCTGCCTTCACCTAAACATAGCTCTCGCTACATTCATACATACCTATGATAACAGTTAAAACAGAAAACTACAACCTTATTTCTCAGGATTTTTACAATAAAACAATAGATTCCCTTGATCTGAACCTTATTTCATGTGTCTGCGGTCACTCCGGCTGTCTCATCCGTCATGGCTCTTATAAACGCAGCATCCAGCTTGCTGACAGGATCCTCTCCCTTTCCGTTGTTCGTGTGTACTGCAAAATCTGCGGACATACCCATGCATTACTGCTTTCATCCATGGTCCCGTATTCCCAGATCCCCCTGGCCCTGCACGTCCGTCTGATTCAGCTATTGCAACAGAATCCAGAGCAATTCAGATTAGGAAGAGTGGAACGGGTGAAGGGTACTATTGTGTCTAAAGAATATTTCTTTCCAAAAAGATTCGTTACAATTCGGTCAAGAGATATTAAGCGAGAATTAACAGAAGAACAGCGGAAAGAAATTGCAGAACGGCTCAAGAAGTTATCATAAAATCAATTCTGCGCTTTAAAACTCCATACAGGATAGAGGAAATTATAGTTTAAATCTATTCAGTGAGGAAAATGTTAGGGTAAAGGGGTAAAATTGATTTTTCATTGAAATACTACAGTAAATACAGACCGTTAGAAAATGGGATGCATTGGCAGCAGAGGAATTGAAAGCAAGTTGAGAATATGCTATAATCTCGGCATGGGAAACCAAAGCCGGGCGGCTTACCCTCTTTTACGGAGGGGCGACCCTCCAGACGAAAGAAAGGAGGGCGATGCCAATGTGTGTTACATATACTGATCTGATTCAGTTGTTAATATTCATTGTTGCCCTTGTTAGTCTTTGTTATGAGATTTTCAAGGATAAACGAAAATAGCCGCCATTACTGCGAATAATGACGGCTGTTTGTAAAAACAGTTTCTAAATTTTCGGGGTAAGCCGCTTGCGGTTTCCCTTTTTATATCTTCAATATAGCACATCTGTATCAATTCTGCAAGATAATAGGTTACATTTTACAGTCCCTAACCCGGATAAACCGGAAAAGTTATTTTTATTTTCTATCCCTTGTGTTATTCTAAAGAAAAAGGGGGTTTTTATATGTTACTCACTGATAAATACGCTGATAAAATTCATGGCATCATTACCTGTTATGACCGCATGATCATTCAGGGATATATCCCAA